>ERZ773243.70-NODE-70-length-137280-cov-21.557821_pt1 | contig 137280 bp, 131 predicted proteins | sample MGYA00580520_ERZ773243 | MGnify/ENA primary metagenome ERZ773243 (study PRJEB29015, sample SAMEA2737747) | human gut metagenome | biome: human gut; feature: human-associated habitat; material: faeces | place: China | collected 2012 ... | reverse complement strand
CAGACAGACAGACAGACAGACAGACAGACAGACAGACAGACAGACAGACAGAGCTTGATTAAACTTTTACAGTACGTGTTTGGTTATGCGGTTGTTAAATTAAGTGATATTGCTACGATTACAAGAGGAGGAAACTTTCAGAAAAAAGATTTTTGTGAAGAGGGAGTTCCATGCATTCATTATGGGCAAATATATACTTATTATGGAACGAGTGCTAGTAAGACAATTACAATGATTACCCAAACTGCCGCAGATAAATCAAAATTTGCAGAACCCAATGATATTATAATGGCAGTTACAAGCGAAAATATTGAAGATGTGTGCAAATGTGTAGCTTGGACGGGAAAAAATAAGATTGCAGTGAGTGGGCATACAGCTATTTTACATCATAATCAGAATGCAAAGTATTTATCATATTATTTTCACACAAGTATGTTTTTTAGCCAAAAGCAAAAATATGCACATGGAACAAAGGTAATCGAGGTGACACCGGATAAACTTAATGATGTTATTATTCCATTACCATCAATAGCTGAACAAAATAGAATTGTAGATATTCTCAATCGTTTTGATATACTTTGTAATGATATTGTAGACGGGCTGCCTGCCGAAATTGAGCAGAGACAAAAGCAATACGAATATTATAGAGATAAACTATTATCATTTTAAATGAAGAACTAGAGGTATACTATGGGGAAAAGTTTAGATGAGATTGCAATACAACTGAAGGAGTGCAATAAAAAAGTACAGCTAATATATGCTTTTAATGGTACTGGTAAAACACGACTTTCGAGGGCATTTAAAGAATTGATTGCACCTAAAAATGAATTAGAAGAAGAAAACGGATTGGCGAGCAAAAAGATACTATATTACAATGCCTTTACCGAAGATTTATTTTATTGGGATAATGATTTGGATAATGATACTAATTTAAAATTGAAAATTCATCCAAATGCGTTTACAGAGTGGGTCTTTGTTGAACAGGGACAGGAATTGAATGTGATTAGTAATTTTCAAGAGTACATTAATAATCATGCATTAACACCGAAATTTAATGAAGATTTTTCAGAGGTTACGTTTTCACTAAAAAAGGGAAATGATGAGGACATAGAAAATATTAAAATATCTAAAGGTGAAGAAAGCAACTTTGTCTGGAGCATTTTTTATAGTTTGTTAGAACAGGTTGTATCAGTATTAAATGTGCCTGAGGAAAGCGATAGGGAGACTGACAAGTTGAATCAACTGGAATACATATTCATTGATGATCCAGTGACTTCGCTGGATGATAATCATTTGATTCAGATGGCTGTGAATCTTTCGGATGTAATTCGTAAAAGTGAATCAGATTTAAAATTTATTATTACAACACATAGTCCGCTTTTTTATAACGTGTTATATAACGAACTTAAAATTAAAAATAATGGATATATGTTGGAGAAAAATGAGGACGGAAGTTATGAGTTAGATACAAAATTTGGTGATTCTAATGAAAATTTTTCTTATCATCATCATCTGATAGGGATACTTAAGCGAGCAATTGAAGAAAATAAGGTTGAAAAGTATCATTTTACGTTGCTGAGAAATCTATATGAAAAGGCAGCCAATTTTCTAGGATATGAGAAGTGGTCGGATTTATTACCTGACGATAAAGAAGTGTATGCGAAACGTGTAATGAATTTTTATAGTCATAGGACATTATTAAATGAAGAAGTAAAAGAGCCAACAGAAGCGGAAAAACAAACGGTGAAACTACTACTCGAACATTTAATAGATAACGCAAAATTTTGGAAGGAGGCAGAATAATGTATGAATATAATTCTATCGCAGAATCAAATAATTTTATTGTATTAGACAAATATGAAAAATATGCATCATGTGTGCGTGAAACTGGTACATATCAGACAGAAGCTGATTTGGAGCATGAATTCATACAGGATTTAAGAAATCAAGGGTATGAATATTTACCAGACCTAACAACACCTGAAGCAATGTTTGAGAATGCGCGAGTACAATTGCAGATATTAAACGATGTTAAATTTACTGATTCTGAGTGGACAAGATTTTGTGAGGAATATTTAGATAAAGCAAGTGATAATCATATAGACAAAACTCGCAAAATTCATGATGATTATATTTATGATTTTGTATTTGATGATGGTCATATCAAAAATATATATCTTGTAAAGAAGGATGAAAAAGATATAGTAAAGAACAAAGTACAGGTTATTTCTCAGTTTGAGCAAACAGGAACGCAGGCTAACCGTTATGATGTAACGATTCTGGTGAATGGTTTGCCACTTATCCAAGTTGAACTTAAGAAAAGGGGAGTCGCTATTCGAGAGGCTTTTAACCAGATAAATAGATATAGTAAAGAGAGTTTTAACTCAGATAATTCTTTATATAAATATTTGCAGATATTTGTAATTTCTAATGGTACGGATAGTCGATATTTTGCAAATACAACAAAAAGAAATAAGAATAGTTTTGATTTTACGATGAACTGGGCGAAAGCAGATAATACATTGATTAAAGATTTAAAAGATTTTACTGCGACATTTTTTCAAAAAAATACGATTTTAAGGATTTTATTGACGTACTCCGTCTTTGATACAAGTAATAACTTATTAATTATGCGTCCTTATCAGATAGCAGCAACAGAGCGAATCTTGTGGAAAATCAAAAGCTCTTATAATGCAAAAAAGTGGGGAACAACAGAAAGTGGTGGATATATTTGGCATACAACAGGTTCGGGTAAAACACTTACGAGTTTTAAAGCGGCTAGATTAGCAACAGAACTGGATTATATTGATAAGGTGTTTTTTGTGGTTGATCGAAAAGATTTGGACTATCAGACGATGAAGGAATACCAGCGTTTTTCACCTGACAGTGTAAATGGTTCGGAAAATACCATTGGATTAAAACGTAATATTGAGAAGGATGACAATAAAATTATTGTTACTACAATTCAAAAGATGAATAATCTTATAAAATCAGAGACGAATTTGGAAATTTATAATAAGCAGGTTGTATTTATTTTTGATGAAGCTCATCGCTCACAATTTGGAGAAGCACAAAAAAATATAAAAAAGAAATTTAAAAGGTATTATCAATTTGGGTTTACGGGAACCCCTATCTTTCCAGAAAATGCTTTGGGAGCTGAAACAACGGCATCAGTATTTGGCAGAGAGTTACATTCTTATGTTATCACAGATGCAATTAGAGATGAAAAAGTTTTAAAGTTTAAAGTGGATTATAATGATGTTCGTCCGAAGTTTAAAGATATTGAGATGGAACAGGATGAGAAGAAATTGACAGCCGCTGAAACGAAAGAAGCATTGTTACATCCGGAGAGAATACGAGAAATATCTCAATATATATTAGATAATTTCAGAGTAAAAACCCATCGTGCACATATTGGTGCTAAGGGGTTTAATGCAATGTTTGCAGTTAGTAGTGTTGAAGCCGCAAAACTTTATTATGAGACGTTGAATAACTTGCAAAAGGGATGTGAAAAGCCTCTTACGATAGCTACCATTTTTTCTTTTGCAGCGAATGAAGAACAGAATGCAATCGGAGAAATTCAAGATGAAACCTTTGAACCAACTGCGATGGACAGTAGTGCAAAGGAATTCTTGACGATGGCTATTAACGACTATAATAAAAAATTCAAAACCAATTTTGGTGTTGAAAGTAAAGAATTTCAAAACTATTATAGAGACCTTGCAAATAGAGTGAAAAGTCAGGAAGTAGACCTTTTGATTGTTGTTGGTATGTTTTTGACAGGATTTGATGCACCGACACTGAATACTTTGTTTGTAGATAAGAATCTTCGTTATCATGGACTTATGCAGGCTTTTTCCAGAACAAATCGTATTTATGATTCTACAAAGACATTTGGAAATATTGTTACATTCAGAGATTTGGAACAAGCTACAATTGATGCGATAAAGTGTTTTGGTGACGATAATACAAAAAACATAGTTCTTGAAAAAAGCTATCAGGAATATATGAATGGTTTTAAAGATATTGTTACAGGCGAAGCACGTCGAGGATACGTAGATGTTGTTCAAGAATTGAAATCTCGTTTCGCAGATGTGGATGAAATTACCACAGAGAAAGAAAAAAAGGAATTTGTAAAATTATTTGGCGAATACTTAAAGATAGAAAATATTCTACAAAATTATGATGAGTTTACAAATTTAAAAGAATTACAGAAGATTGATTTAGCTGATTCGGAAACTTTAGAAATATTTAAGTCAACACATTTTGTTAGTGATGAAGACATTAAAGCGATGCAATTAGTGGATATATTAGAAGAAAGAACTGTACAAGATTATCGTTCTAAATATAATGATATTCGAGAATGGATTCGTCGAGAAAGAGAAGGAAAAGAAAAAGGTAATTCCAAGATAGATTGGGATGATGTTGTATTTGAAGTTGATTTGTTAAAATCTCAAGAAATTAATTTAGATTATATTTTGGAGTTGATTTATGAAAAAAACAAAAATACAAAAGATAAAAATATATTGATTGATGAAATACGTCGAATCGTAAGGGCTAGTACGGGAAATCGTGCAAAGGAAAGCTTAATTGTTGCTTTTATTAATCAGACAGATTTAGATGAGATACAAGATAAAGCAAGTATTATTGATGCATTCTTTCAATTCGCACAGAAGGAACAAAAGAGAGAAGCAGAAGAATTGATAATGGAGGAGAAGCTTAACGAGGAAGCTGCAAAAAGATATATTCTGACCTCATTAAGAAAAGAATATGCGAGTGAAAATGGGACAGATTTGAATGAAATTCTTCCTAAAATGAGTCCACTTAATCCTCAATATCATACTAAGAAGCAAAGCGTATTTGAAAAGATATCTACTTTTGTAGAGAAATTTAAAGGTGTTGGTGGTGTGATTTAATTGGTGTTTGGAGAAAAACAAATGAAGAAAATATTAGCGAACATGTCCTATATATTAGTGACATCAAGAAAACATACGGGTGCGATATTTGCAATTATAGGGTTTATAGGATTATTTGCTCCATTGACAGATTGTTCCAGTATGCAAGAGGGGATGATAAAAAAATAATTTGGAGTTGTATGGTTTTAGTAGGTATATGGATACTGGTATTTCTTGCGACAACGAGCTTTGTATTATTAAAAAAGAAATATAAATTGTTTGATGTAAATGATGGTCATGCCGTATATCCATTACAGATACCAATCCTCATCCATAGCATCCGCCCAAGCCTGTAATTCTCCATCCAATGCCATAGCAACATAAGACAATGGATCTTCAATAGCCAGATTGTCAATCAATCTCTGTGAGTTAGGCGTAGTATGCAATTCCTTTTCGGCTTCGACACAGGATAAAAAGAGCAGGGTATTATCGGCAAAGGCAATATCAATGCCATTTTTGAATTGGTTGTAGTAAGCAAAATGTATTTTCATAATATGAGTCCTTTCTTTAAGCAATTTGATTTGTAATTATGTTTACAGGAGTAAGAGGTATTTTCCATTCTGGAAACAACCATAGGGAGTGTTAATAGTAGCCGTGGACAGTCATAGGCAGTCTACCGTATACAACAGGTATGCAACACTAATTTTCACAAACCCTGTATTTCTGGGCTTTTCAAGATATCAAAACGTTAAATTTGGTTCTCAAAGAGATAATAAGAAGAAAATTGATATTTCAAAAAGCCCCGAAAAATCGGGGCTTTCTTTATGTCAAAAATTAAAAAATAAGCATTTTTTTGAATAGTAGCCACATTGTAGACACATAGTAGCCACACCAAAAAATAAAAATCAATTTTCTAATATATAACAATATAAAAAAGTCATATTATTAATAAGCAAAAACAATAAAACTTTTATTTTTTCAAATGTATGTATTTGATAGTTCCAAATCTATCACTTACATACTTTTTTTCATATTCAAAATTATTATTATGTTGTGTCAATAATTGTTCAGTTAAATCATTATATGTTTCAAATTAGAAAGATATAATAAAAAGCAGACACGACAAGACCGGAAAATCGAAGATTATTTTGAACATGTTGCAGGTAAGGAACAGGATATGGCAGTTGAAATAATCATTCAGATAGGCGACAGGGAGTTCTGGAGGCAATTTGATGATATGAAATCATATATGAAATTATCATATCAGATAATACCGGACGAGCTTAGAAAGCGGTTACTACAGTTTGTAGTTGCAAATGCTGTGGTTCATCTTGATGAGGATAGTCCACATATGCACATAGTTGGAGTTCCTGTGGCAAGTGTATATAAGAAAGATCTTAGCAAGCAGGTGTCAAAACGAAAGGTATTCACTAAAGATGTGTTATCACGAGTGCTGCAGGATGAACTTCGAGAGGTGGCAAAAAAAGAAGTCGAGGACTGGTTTGGGGAACAGATAAAAGAAAAGTCGAAAGGCCGAAATCACGATTTATCAGTTGCGGAGTATAAGGTGGCTCAGGAGACAAAGCATTTGACACAATTACAAGAGCAGGTGGAGAAATCGGATAGGGCAGTTAAGGCAAATAAAGCCGTTGAAAAAGAATATACGGATAAAAAAGAAAAACTGGAGCTGATATTTCATATTTGGAAAGTATGCGGCGGATTACTAAGTCACTATCAGAAATGGATAATAGAGAATCAAAACAGATATCAATGGAACTTGACGAAAAGAGGGCAAAACTTCAATCGGTAAATGAAGAGCTGGCAAGTGCTATTGAAAAAGCAGAAGATGCTGCAAAATTGCTTGATAGAATAAAGAAGTTTGTATCGTCATTTAGATTATTTGCACCTACGATAGAAGAATATGCTAATCAGGTCGAAGCGGATAAGACAATAGAGGCAGGAAACTCATTCCGCGGAATATTAAATGAGCTGGGCAAGCTTCTTTAGGCATTCAAAGAACTGATAAAAGAAGGCTTGTGCTGGTTTCCAAGGTTGATGAGATGGAAAACTTCTAAAGGAGAAGTGGCACCGGCGTTTCTAGAAAAAAGTGATGGTTATTCATATTCACTGTATGGATATATGAATGTGGACACTAAGGAATATTACTCTAAAAAGAGCATTCAATGGGAGATTACGGCAGGTAATAGTACTGGTACTGTTGAACAGATGGATGCTAATGTTGAGGCGATGGTAAGGGATTTGAAGGAGATATTGAGGATAGGAGCGGAACAGAAGAGATTGTGGGAGGTGTATGAGGGAAGATAAAAATATTTAAGATGTTTAGAAATGCAAGAACTTTAAATAAAACAGATATTTTTAAATAACATATTTCGGACATAAAAATTGATAGTAAAAAGAAAAAAAATACTGTATAATTATTATGGTTGCGTCTACAAGGAGGAAATCAAAATGAATCCAATGATTAAATATAGAGGTGGTAAATCGAAAGAAATATCACATTTTATTAGTAATATGCCAGAACATTATAATAGATATATTGAACCTTTTTTTGGAGGTGGTGCTTTATATTTTTATTTAGAACCGCAGAATGCAATAATTAATGATGTTAATGCAAAATTATATTCCTTTTATAAACAAATGAAGGAAGAATATCCTACTGCAAGAAGGCAATTAGATGAGCTTCAAATAATATATGAACGAAATCAAAAAGAGTATGATGAACTAAAAAAGCAACACCCAGAAGATAGAGTGGAAAACAAAAATGAAGAATTATATTATAAGATGAGAGATATGTTTAATCATAAAATTAAATGTGAATATCTGGATGCTGTGGTATATTTCTTTATTAATAAGACTTCGTATTCGGGTATGATAAGATATAATGCCAAAGGTGAGTATAATGTTCCGTTTGGAAGATATAAAAATTTAAATACAAAATTAATTACGGATAAGCATTATGAATTGTTAAAAAGGACAGAGATTTATAATTATGACTATTCAGAGATATTCAATATGGCAGGAAACAATGATTTTATATTCTTAGATCCGCCATATGATTGCGTATTTAGTGATTATGGTAATGAAGCATATAGAGACGGATTTGGGGAAGATGAGCACAGAAGATTGGCAAATGACTTTGCAAATCTATCGTGTAAATCAATGCTGGTAATTGGAAAAACTGCATTAACTGAGGAATTATATGGAAAATATATAGTGGAAGAGTATGATAAATCTTATGCTGTAAATATAAGAAATAGATTTAAAGCAGATGCAAAACATATAATTGTTACGAACTATTAGAGGAGGTAGAAAAAGTGGCATATTTAAAAAGTAAGACTTTATTTTTTACAACATCTCCAAGAACACCTTTAAAAATGATTCCGGAAATACAAGTATTACATAATAATTTTGAAGGCAAGAAATGGAATACAAATACTCAAGTTGAGTTTATTAAAAAGCTTGCTGAAGGAAGTGATTTTGATGGTAAAGGCTCAGAAAAAGATATGGCATTTAGTGCAAGAGACAGAATTAATAGGGCACCGAAAGCGTTAGGATTTGTAGATTTAAAACCATATATAAAACTTACAGAAGCTGGTGAAAATTTTATAAGTGGAAAACGAACAGAAGAAGTCTTACTTAGACAGTTGTTGAAATTTCAATTACCATCGCCTTATCATATGGAACCAGAGGAATTTAAAGGAATATTTTGCGTAAAACCATATCTTGAGATTTTTAGGTTAATATATGAATTGGGTACGATAAGTTTTGATGAATTAATGATATTTGGGATGCAATTAACCCACTATAATAAATTTGACAGTATTGTAGCTGAGATAAAAACTTTTAGACGTATGAAACTTTATGCTAAGTTAAGCTATAAAACGTTTAGAGGGAATTACCTAAAAGAACAAGTAGAAAAAATCTATGCAGATGATATTAATGATGGGAATACTAAGACCAGAGAATCAAGAGATAAATCAATAGATAAGTTTGTAACAACAAAATCACGAAACCTTAGAGATTATGCAGATGCTTGTTTTAGGTATTTAAGAGCAACAGGGATGGTTGAAATATCTCAGAGGGGACATTCAATATCAATTATGCCGGAAAAATGTAAAGAAGTTGCGTTTTTCTTATCGATGGTTGATAGAAAACCAGTATATATAGATGATGAGAACAATTATAAAAAGTATTTATTTGACGGTTCAGTTCCAGAATTATATAGTGATAATAGATTTAGATTAATAGAGCAGGTAAAAGAAGTAACAGGAAAGAGTGAAGAGTTAGAAGAACATACAACTAATGAATTAAAAGATATTCTTGAAAATGCTATAGCAAACAAGAAGAAACAGATTATAAGTAAACAGATAACAGAACTTAAGGAATATAAAAATTATGCGGATGTAATGGATACATTTGATGACATAAAAAATAATGTGTTATATGATGCTCCATTAATGCTCGAATGGAATACTTGGAGAGCAATGACAATGTTAGATGGAGGAGATATTAAAGCTAATTTAAAGCTTGATGATAAAGGACAACCAATGTCTACGGCTGCTGGAAATATGTCTGATATTGTATGTGATTATGGCGATTTTGGACTCGCTGTAGAGGTGACAATGCAGTCGGGACAAAAACAGTATGAAACAGAAGGTGAGCCTGTATCTAGACATCTAGCAAAGTTAAAGAAGGAGACAGGAAAAGATGCTTATTGTTTGTTTATAGCTCCTAAAATTAATGAGTCTTGTATTGCGTATTTTTATGCATTACATACTATGAATATTGCTTTTTATGGAGGAAAGTCTGTTATTGTACCTTTGGAATTGGATGTATTTATTAATATGGTAGAACAGTCATATAATGCAGGTTATGTGCCTAATCCACAACAGGTAAAAAGTATATTTGAATATTCTTTAGAGCAGGCTAAAAATTCTGTTGATGAAAAGGAATGGTATGCGAAAGTAAAAGAGAAAGCATTAAACTGGTTATAATAAAAGGAGAAAAAATGACAGTACAGCAAGCAATAATAACATTAATAGCTGCAATTATTTCAGGAATATTGGCAACTATAATTACTATTAGTATAAATGCTTATTTAGCGGATATAAAGAGAAAACAAGACTTGGTGGATGATATCTTTGGATTTAAATATCAATTAACAGATGGAAAAGTAACAAATCAAGATATATATGCTAAAGGATTTTCAAGAGCAATGAATAGGGTGCCAATAGTTTTTTGCAAAGATAGGAATGTGCTAGATAAATATGATATATTTTTCAATACATTACTAATTTCAGATGAAAATGAAAGAAGAATTAAGTCGGATGAGGCATTGATTAATTTTCTTAAAGAGTTATGCAAAGCAGCACATATTAAGAGTGATAATTGGAATGATAGTGTATTTAAAAGGACATTTAATATTGACAATTGACGATGATAATAATTAGAAATGAGTTGCGTAAGATGAAGAATAAAAGACGAAAAAAATTATCAGCACAATATTTATTGAAAATTAATAGAATATTTGAAAAAAACAAATGGAATATAGAATATTCAGAAGATAAAAATATGTCGCAGTTTAATAGATTTTGCCAGAGAGTTTTGGATATAGGAGAAAATAATAAAAGAGATTTATTTCTTGAATTATCGGAAAGATATTTGTGGTTAACGCAAGATAATTACTTGGAGATGTTAATAGATGTGTTAAAAAAATTGGTAGATGATGTAGAAGAAGAAACAAAAATTTTTGTTATGCCTTTAATTGCTCCAGGAGATAGAGGAAAAGCAAAAAGTTCTATGTTTTTGACATATTTATTTAATGATGTAAAAATAAGATATGATGATAAATTAGGGAAATATAAATTTGAAGCTATATACGATATTGAGATTGTTCAAGATAAAATGCAAAAAGATAATGCAATATTGATTTTAGTAGATGATTTTATAGGAACAGGCAATACTGCAGAAAAATGTCTTCAGAGTATAAATTTATCAGAGGGTATTTTGAAAAGAACAAGGGTACTAGCATTAGTTGCCCAAGAAGAAGGCGTTAAGTGTATCCAAAAATTTGGAATAAAAGTTTTTTCCGGAATAATAAGGAAAAGGGGAATTTCTGATTACTATGATTTTGAGGGAGCAAAAGAAAGAATAATCCTGATGGAAGAAATAGAACAAAAAATGGGGATAAAAAAAGAATATAGATTTGGATATGGTAGGGCTGAGGCTCTTGTTACAATGTGCCGGACACCTAATAATACATTTCCTGTCTTTTGGGAAGAAAAAGAGAATATGAAATTAGCACCATTTCCAAGGAGGTAAATAATGGATGATAGAATAAAATATATGTTATTAAAAGTATTAAGTGTTGAAGGAAATGTTGATGCATTGGAAAAAGCAGGATATCAGTATGCACAAATAGCAAATGCATATTCTTGTATAATAAATGATAAATTAGTTGAATTAAATAGTAGAGACAAATTTGTGTTGTCTGATTTAGGAAAACAAGAAATGGAAAAGTTGGCAAATAAAATTAAAGAAGATGCTACATGGAAAATAGAACCATACATTAAATATAAGATTGAAAAAATGGATAAATATGATATATTTATAGAGTAGATTATTAATTTTAGTGATGTAGTTAGCCTCATTCACGCAAGTGGTGATTGATGAGTTCGTCAATCTGAGAAGAACTTTCTTTTCGAGCCTGTGTTTAAACTCATTCCTTTTCGCGGGAGCGAAAACTCATGAGTTTAAGCAGCTACACAAATTTTTCAAATTTGTTACGTGACTTTATCTCTTATAGAATCAATTCTATAAGAGATAAAGTCAGAGATATGAATTAGTAATTACATCACTAAATTAATATATAAGGTGAAGATATGATTTGGAATCAATATGAAGAAAACTATATAAGGTTGGCAAAAATAAATGGAAAGTCTAATAATTACTGTATCAATCAGTTAGAGTATGCAAAAGAATTATTTGACAAGGATTTACCAATTATATACAATCAAGAACATTTGTGTTTACTGGTTGGATATTCAAAGGAGTATGTTTATGCAGTATGTAATTCGCCGAATGGATTTTATAGGACTTTTAAAATATTAAAGAAAAATGGCAAAGAAAGAATAATTAATGAGCCATTGCCGAGCTTAAAGGAAATACAAGATTGGATTTTGAAAGAAATATTAGAAAAAATAAAAGTTAGCCCATATTCAAAAGCATATGTAAAAGGTCGTTCTGTTAGAGATAATGCAAGATTTCACAAACGACAGAAAAAAGTATTATCTATGGATTTACAAGACTTCTTCCCAAGTATAACATTTGGTAGAGTTTTGAATGTCTTTCGGAAAGCTGGATATAGAGAAAGTGTTGCGGTTATGCTAGCCAACCTTTGTAGTCTGCAAAATCAGTTACCGCAAGGAGCACCAACAAGTCCTGCACTTTCTAATATTATAGCGAGTGGATTGGATTATAGCATTTCAAACTTTATTAAAGAAAGAGAAATAAGATATACGCGATATGCGGATGATCTTACTTTCTCTGGAGATTTTGATGAGGGTGATATAATAAAAAATGTTGAAAGAATAGTAAACAGATACGGATTTAGAATTAATCATAGCAAAACAAGAGTTAGAAAACAAAATCAACGACAAGAAGTTACAGGCATTGTTGTTAATGATAAAATGCAGATTAGCAGAAATATTCGAAGAAGAATAAGAAGCGATGCATATTATATAAAAAAATTTGGATATGTGTCACATGTAAATTATATAAAACAACAAAGAAAAAACTATTTATATCATTTAATAGGTATTACCACATATGCATTATTCATTAATCCGAAAGATGATAAAATGTATGAGTATTTGAATGTATTTAAAGAAGAACTTTCTAGATATGAGAATGATATTGCATTTACGGACACCAATCCTCATCCATAGCATCAGCCCAAGCTTGTAACTCGCAATTAAGAGCAAGTGCAGCATACATAAGCGGATTATCAATTGCAAGGTTATCAATAAGCCTTTGAGAGTTAGGTGTAGTATGGAGATTCTTTTCAGCTTCAGCACAGAATAAGAATAGAAGTGTATTATCAGCAAAAGCAATGTCAATTCTGTTCTTGTATTGGTTATAGTAAGCAAAATGTATTTTCATAGTAGTAGTCCTTTCTTTGTCAAAGTAATGAGTAGCTCTGGGAATGTGTGGGTAGTCAACCGCATACAACACATATGCAACACTGTCATACCCAAATCCCCAATTTATAGGCTTTTCACGCTCTCAAAACGTTAACAAAGAGATAATATTTACAATCCAAAGCGTCTTATGGCGTTTCAGAAAAGTATATTACACCTCGGAATTTCGGTTCCGGGGTGTTTTTTTAGATTGTGAACTGTGGTATTATTATAATATAATAATAAAAGAGATTATTTGATTGGAGTGATTTAAATGAAAGATTATGCGGTTCTAACTAATGATGGAAAGTATACAATTTTTGAATTCAATAACCAAAGAATTCGTTTTATCACTTCTGATAAATTGGAGAGATATACGAAAATAGTCGAGTGGGATAATGGATATCTGGTTGTCATGGCAAAGTATAAAGAAATGCCAGAAGTTGAAGAATATATAGATTTAATTCCAATACTTGATATGTTATATTACGATACTGAAACATTTTTAAAACCAATCAAGGAGGTTAGGATAGATGCTGCTTAGTGTAAAAGATATAGCTGATAATGCTAATATGATTATCAATGGATATGCCTATACAAAAGATGGTGATTATATAAGAGCACTTAATCTCAACTGCTTAAATAATGTAGCGGTTATTTATAAAGATATAATAATAGAAACTAATATGAATGATATTGAAATTCAGATTGTGTTAGATTATTAATATAAAAAATATAATAAAAAATTAGTACTTTAATTTGTGTACTTCCTATGTTAGGATCAAGATCCAAAATTGAAGGAGGTTATACAAAATGACGTTAGTAGAAAAGGTATTTAATTGTTTTAAAGATTGTGAAAGTTTTTCATTGAAAGATGCGTATCAACAAAATCCTGATAAACCAAGGGAAACCATTAGAGCACGTATTTATGAGAAAATAGGTATTAAGTTTGAGAGAGTTGCAAAAGGCGTATATAGGACAATTGATAATGAAGAAGAGCAATGCGTATTAATAGAAGGGGATGGCAGAGACTTATCTATGTTAAATGATAATAGTATAGATTGCATATTTACAGATCATCCATGGTTAGATATTAAGTCGAATAAGGGTGGAACAAGAGCTTTTGCTTTATATGATTGTTTTCGATATACATTGGAAGATTTTAAGGAAAAGGCTAGAGTGTTAAAAGAAGGTTGTTTTTTGGTTGAAATTTTACCGGCGGAGAATGAAAATAATTACGAATATTTATATCAGATTAAACAGTATGCAAAAGAAGCGGGATTTGTTTATTATTCTAAGGTACCTTGGAAAAAGGGAACATTTGTAAGTAATACTGGAAGAAAGGCAAAGAATACGCAAGATATAATGATATTTTCAAAAGGCAAAGCCAGGAATATGCGATATGATAAGAAAAAAACTGATATAACAGGTGAGAAGCATTATATGAGTGGCTGTAATGGTATGCTGCCGACTATGTTTGATGTTCAACCAGTAGCAAGGAAGAATAAAATACATCAGAGTGAACTGCCGGTTGAATTATGTGAAAAAATATTAGAATACGTTACATATGAAGGTGAAATTGTATTAGATTCATTTGCTGGCAGTGGTGCTGTAGGGGTGGCAGCTTTAAATAAAAAGAGAAGTTGTATACTTATAGAAATATTAAGAGAAAATATAGAAAAAATAAAAGAGCGTTTTAATAGCATATTATATCAAACAGTACTGGAGTGATAGTTTTGAATTTACAATTGGATAGAAGAAAAGCAGAGAATTATTCAAGTAATGCACAAAAAATAAGAGTTATGACAGAATAATCCTAATTTCTTCTTTATGCATTATAACTGAAGAGTTGCTTGCGGAGAAACATTCAGATAACCATCATGTAAAGGACAAAATAAGACAGCAATTGCAAATGTTAAGAGATAATGGAATTATAGAGTTTACAGGAAGAGGACACTATAGAAAAATTAATTAATTTACCGAGGTACATATGAAAATTTGGTTAGATGATTTAAGGGTTGCACCTGACGGATATGAAACAGCTAAATCTGTTAATGAGGCAATTGATTTAATAGAAGAGTGTGAGCAGAATGGAGAAGAAATAGAAGTTCTGGATTTGGACCATGATTTAGGCGATTATGCTTATGATGGTGGCGATGCAATAAAGCTTCTTGATTATCTGGCGGAAAGAGAAACATTTTATCTAGTGGAAATCCATACAGCAAACCCAGTTGGAAGGGAAAATATGTATAGAATGCTTGACCGGTATTGGCCTGATTTATATTAATCAGCATTTGGTATATACAATGGGAAAAGTTCCAGGAGGCATTATAACAGCTGTGTTTTGTATTTCTGGTCAATAAAAGTAGGGCTGGCAGTCAAATATGATTGTCAGCCCTGATTTTTTCGGTTTACCACCATTTCTCCTTATAAGAATACTCACCACGGTAATTGGAAGCATTATAATCAGGATACTTAAATGGTGCATATACGTCATCCTTAGGTGCGTCATCCTGTGTGTATATGTACATAGAGTCATAATCCCATGTGACAATTTCGTCGCGGGCGTCACCGTAAAGATTTACAGCCTCGGCACACAGGGTAGGATGTCCGTCATCAGGAAATCTGACGACCTGAATACCGTTTCCGTCAATCATGCCGCCTCGCTCAATATCGGCATTGAGCAGGATAAAATCCTGACCGTCGCCAGTCCAGTTGACAGGAGTTAAGAGATTGCCGTTAAGTTCATTTTCCATTTCCCACAGCTGATTGCCTTCGCTGTCATAGAAATATATAATTCCCTGATGTCCCCAGAAATTAACAACAACCATTTCATATCCTGGGCGGTCCGGGAGATAATTGGCGAGACTGACACGCTGTGCATGACCGATGCCATCCTTTTTAAGAAGATTTCCATTAAAATCACTTATCAGGAAACCTTCTTTTCCGGCAACGCAGGCAAAAAATTTAGTGCCCTTATGCGGACCGGACTCAAATCTGCCCGGAACAATCTCATCAATATGGTCTTCTTTGACAGGCATTGTCCACATTTTATTTCCGTGGCAGTCAAGCATGTTATAACCGACTAAAAGCTCATCGTGTCCATCACCATTAATATCGATTGCAAAAGGAAAATGTCCCGTATTTTTATCGCTCTGGAAATGCCACATAACCTCAAGGTTATCATTTAGGGCATAAACTCTGCAATAACGGTCCTTAATAAGAATATCGCGGGGTTTTTCAAGACCACGGAAATTGCATATACGCATGCCGTCAGGATTAATTCTGTCAAATGCATATATTTTATCAGGAACACCTATAATAGTTCCGTCTTCTTCAGACGTAGAGAAAGGCGTTTTAGCCCGTTTTTTAACTTCACCGGTTCTTCCGTCAAGAATTAAGACTTCAAAATTCTTGGCGGTGATAACTTCATCAAAACCATCACCATCAATGTCATATATCTGCATAGGCATATCGGCAGATATCGTTCCGATGTCGTGGTTATCTGTTGGTTCGCCATGCTGCCATAATATATTTCCGTCAAGGTCGAATGCAGTGAGACAGCTTATCGTTCCGTAAGCATCACGGTTTACACGTTTCTGGCACTGTGCCATAACCATCTGGTACTCACCATTGCCAAGAAGATGTCCAAAACGGAGTTGTCTGCCTGTGCCACAGCCTTTGAGGTCGATTTTTTTAAGAAGCTTCATCTTAGGATATTTAGCCTGTGCTTTTTCACATTCAGCTTTATAGGCATTTCTTGCTGCGTCAATAGAGGCAGCAGTGCTTTCAGAAGTTGTAACATTTACAAAGCCAAATTGTGCGGGTATAGTTGCAGTAATGGCAACTTTTCCACCTTGTGCGGCATATTCTGTATCAAGGTCAAAATATACTTTATCATCAACACTACATATAACGTGGCGTCCTTTAATATCGGCTTTGAGTACATAAGTGTCATCACAGTTGTAATCAAAAGGCACTGAAGCGATAATAGTAACTTCTTCTTTATGGCGGTATTCAAGTCTTAATTCATGCTCTTCAAAAACGAGAACAAGAAGATTTGCTGAATTCTGACAGCAAAATCCGATACCTGCATTGCCCCATTTTGTTGTGAACATACGCACGCCTGCAGTTATAGTGTAATCACGCCAGAACCGGTCGCCGCTTGTAAGCATTGGAAAAGTGCGGTGTGGCTTGTCATTGCGGATACGCATCTGTTCCATATAATGTTTTCCATTATATTCAGTAATAATCCATGATGCACCCTGTCCGTTATAAGTGTGGTTACACACGGGGTCATACCATTTTCCATAATATCCGGGATAGTGGATAAAATGATATTCGCCCATTGCCGAATGATTTTTGTCATATGGGAATTCACCAATAGCAAAATTCTTAAAATCTTCATCAAGTAAAATATAATCTTCCATAATTACCTCCATACTGATAATTTGTAATTTCATTGAAGTAAAATTTTATATTGATTATAAAATGTTTTTTGAAAAATTATTACTGTTTTTTTACCTGTTTTTTGAATTTAAAAGATTTAATGTCGTTATATATATATAAATTTTGACAAATATTATTAACAGTGGTATTATAATACAAAATATATATTAAACCACAGAAAATATTAGAAACGGAGGTACATGCATGACAAGAAACTTATTTAGCAGATATGCTTCTGATGAGAATAATCCTGACTGGGAGAATCATATAGAGCGTGAAACACAGTTGTATCATCGGAAAAGTGACATACGTTCAGAATATGAGAGAGATTATACACGTATATTACATTCACTTGCATACAGAAGATTAAAGCATAAGACTCAGGTGTTTTTTAATATCGACAATGACCATATATGCACACGAATGGAACATGTACAGCATGTTGAGTCAGTGAGCTGTACTATTGCAAAGTTTCTCGGATTGAATGTTGACCTTACAAGAGCAATAGCAATGGGACATGATTTGGGACATGCACCTTTTGGACATGAAGGAGAAGTTGAGTTAACGAGAATACGAAAAGACTTTGGAATGGACAGATTCTGGCATGAAAGAAACAGTCTTAGAATAATAGACAATATTGAACTGCTTGAAGACGATAAGAGCGAGCTGAAAAATCTTGACCTTACGTATGCAGTCCGTGATGGTATAATTTCACATTGCGGAGAGGTTGATGAGAATGGTATTTTTCCAAGAAAAGAAAAAATAGATCTGGATACGTTTTGCGAACCGGGACAGTTCCAGGCGTATACATGGGAGGGCTGCGTTGTAAAAGTTTCCGATAAAATTGCATATCTCGGAAGAGATATAGAAGATGCGGTCCGGATTAATTTTATTGGTGAAAAAGAGATTGATGAGCTTGCAAAGATTTCACAAAAGTATGGTGTTGAAACGATAAATACAACAGTTATAATACATAATTTTATAACAAGCATATGTGAGAACAGCTCGCCTCAACAGGGAATCAGGCTGAGTGATAAATATAATAAAATGCTTAAAGAAATAAAAGATTTTAATTATTCAGCAATTTATAACAATGAAAAATTCAAAGTTTACCGTGACTATGTTGCACTTGTTATAAGAAGTATTTTTAATACACTGATGAAGACATATGATGTTTGTAATCCTTATAAAAGCCTTGATAATATAGATTGCATAAAAAAAGCATATCCTATGCTTGCAGGTGATTTTTACAAACATATCAAAGTATATTCCAATATACAAGGTGATAATGAAAAGTACAAAAATAAAAAGATTTATGGAAATATAGAGACAAAAGAAATATATGCTCAGGCAATAATTGATTATATTTCAGGAATGACGGACAGATACGCGGTGGAGATATTTAACGAATTGTTAAAATATTAAAATATATCTGATGGAGGCATTACATATGGAACTATATGCAGCCGCTCCCGGATGAATTCGATATATTACACTATGTGAGGATAGCAGATGCCAGAAAAAAATCCGATGCTGCCGCTTTCATCATTTGGTGTACCCGATGCGAAGAACACATTGAATATAATTGACATTTTAAAATGATTGTATTAGTATATGTAATACAAGCAATACAAAATATGTGAGGCAAAAATTATGATATTAAAGTTAGATATGAACAGTACGGTTCCGATATATGTACAGCTTCGTAATCAGATAGTTATGGGAATCGGACACGGAGAACTGAAAGAGGGAGAGCGGCTGCCGACGGTAAGACAGCTTGCGTCGGATGCGGGAGTTAATACGATGACGGTCAATAAGACGTACCAGATTCTTAAAGCGGAAGGGTATATACAGACTGACAGACGGCAGGGGGCGATGGTTGCACGTAACATTACCATGAATAAGGAATTTCGTGAAAAGCTTGAATCGGAGCTGGAGCTTTTATCTGCTGAGGCAAGTATTAACGGAATGGATAAGAGTGAATTTATGAAAATGTGTGAAATTATTTATTCAAAGATGAATCCACAGCCGCTACAGGCGTGAGAAAGCAGGTAAGGTATGAGTATAGTATTATTTATGATGTTTTTGTTTTCCGGGCTTATGATAACACTTATTTGCAGATTTACAGTTTTTTCAGAATATGAATATACACAGGGAATGTATCTTGGAGTGCATATTCCGCCGGAAGAAAAAGATAGTGAGATAGTCAGGCCATTCATGGAAAAAGAGGTAAAAAGGCAGAAGATATTCCAGAATATTAACATGCTGTTATCGGTTTTATTGTGCATACCGGTCTTTTTCTGGGAAGCTGCGTCAGTTATAATATGGACGGTATGGATGTGTACATATATGATAGGATACATGTACATTCTTAATTCGGCACACCGCAGATTATATAAAATAAAGATTCAGAACGGGTGGATAAATAAGAACACGCAGATGATTTATGTGGATACATCGCTTTCGGCAGATGAACGCAGTTTTAAGTCAAATAAAATATATCACATTATTACGATTGTGTCAGAATTTATAATGACAATCCCGTTTATGATTAATAAATCATACAGCAGAAGTGAAGGGTTGATTTTCGCATTAGCTGCAATATCAATTTCTTTAACATGTATGATTTTAAATATATATGTTAATAAAAGAAATACCACGGTTTATAGCGAAGATACCGATATAAACAAGGCCGTTATGAATCTGTCAAGGAAGTATTTCAATGAGGGCTTTATATCATTAAGCGTGTGCAATGCCGCAGCATTTCTGTTATTTACAATATTGTATATGATAAACAGGGAAGTATCTTTTATGTCGATGATGCTGTATATAACTATTCAGACACTTTCAACAATATTTCTTGTGGCGGCGTATCTGATTCTGATAAAAAAGAAAAAAGAACTTCTGTCATCAGATATGAAACCAGTTTATGTAGATGATGATGAATATTGGAAAACAGGATATTATTATAATCCGAATGATAATCATATTCTTGTGAAGAATCGTATGTTTGATGGTAATTATTCATTCAATCTGGCTAATTCCAAAGCAAGATTTATATGTGGAGGACTTTATATAGTTATAATAGCATCTATAGTGTTTACGCTGGTTGTGTTGCTTCCGTTTTCTAATGTGAAGATGAATGTGGATATTTCATCAGAAAAAATGAAAGTATCGGCAGCAGGCTACAAATATCAGGTGGACGCAGATAATATAGAGACTATTGAATTGCTTGATAAATTGCCCGGTGAAAGTTTTTACCGCGTAAACGGAGGTTCAACTGATACGTATGATATAGGTTATTATAAAGGTTCTGATACAGGAAAGTGTATGCTTTTCATATTTGACGGATATGAACCCATCCTTAAAATAACAGGTGGTGGAAAAATTGTATTTTTAAATTCAAAAAATGAAGGAGAAGTACAAGACTGGTATGAACAGATAAAAAAGATACGGAATGATATTGATATGAAAGAATAAAAGGCTGATTTTTGGCGAAACAAAAAATACCGCAGACACATTTAATGTCTGCGGCGAAAATAATTCAATATGTTATGTTTAGCAGATTACAGTTTGTAATCAACATCAGGGTTTATGGTGAGTGCAACACCGGTTTCAAATGTACCTTTACCGTTTTCGGCAAAAAGTGAAAATAATGTTCCTGTAAAAGTCATGGTACGTGTACCTTCGGTGCTGAGTCCGGCATTAAGTCCCGAACCGATTTCATGGTAGGCAATTTTTGCATTGAGATTCGTTGTATCAGCAAGGGCATAAGAAAAAGTATATTTTTCGCGGTCAGTATCTATTTTTACAAGAAGATTGAGATTTTCATCTTCTTTAGATATAGGAATATGTGCAAGTTCTGCACCCATGTCGTGTATATGTTTATAAAATCCGACATATTTTCCATTTTCATCGCTGCCAACATATATTTCATAGTGATAATCGTTGTTATAGTAGGCAGCAACACCGAATCGTTTTGCTGTACTGTCTTTTATTTTTAATACAGCTTTAAGTGATGTTGTAAATTCCGGCTGCTTAAATGAAAGAACAGTCGGGGATTTACCTGGTTCATTCAATGTTATATCAGTACCTTTAAGTGTGAGACATCCGTTTTTACTGTCATAAATATAATGAGACATATCAGGATTTCTTGTGAACTGCAGGCGTTTGTCAAGAGTATCATTGTGGAAGTCAATATTGACGCTGTGGTCTGCATGTAAAAATGGTCTGCCTGTTGCATCGTCTGTTATTGTATTAGCAATTGTCTCCGGCTCATTTATGCCCGGAAGAGGTGCATCCATTACAAGCTCAATAGTTCCGTTTCCGTTGTATCCGACAACAGGCCATCCGTCTTCACTCCATGTGACAGGTGCAAGAAAGGTTTCACGGCCGAGATTGTGAAGAAGTGCATGGCTGAAGCGTCTTATTCCGAGGAATACAAGCCACCAGTTTCCGTTTGCATCTTCAACAAGGTCAGCATGTCCGGTAGCCTGAATTTCGGATTTTTTATACTCTTTATGAGAAATAATAGGATTGTGTGGACATGGTGTATAAGGACCGAATACATTTTTTGAACGCTGTATTGTTTCGCGGTGAGCATATTCTGTTCCGCCTTCCGCAATCATCAGGTAATACCAGCCGTCTTTTTTGTAGATATGTGGACCTTCTGCACATTGACCGCCGCAGCCAGTGCTTATAAGGTGCTTGTCAGAAAGAATTTCGCCCGTCATCGGATTGATTTTAAATGCAACAATACCTCTTACACCGTTAAGATTACCGGTTGAACAGTAATAACAGCAGTCATCATCATCCCAGAAAAGTGATGGGTCTATACCACTCTGGTCAATCCATGCAGGGTCGGACCAGTCTTTGTTTATATCGTCTGTATGAACAACAAAGTTTCCTTTATCGGTAACATTAGTTGTTATCATATAAAACATTCCTTTGTGGTACCTTATTGTAGGTGCATATATACCACCGGAATTGCGGCAGCCTTCAAGTTCAAGCTGCGAACGTCTGTTAAGGCAGTATCCGGTAAGTTCCCAGTTTACAAGATTGCGGCTGTGATATATCGGTACACCGGGGAAGAATTCAAATGTTGAATTAACAAGATAAAAATCATCGCCAACGCGGCAGATGCTTGGGTCGGGATTGTATCCCGGAATAACAGGGTTTTTAAAAAGCATAATCTTATCACCTCAGAAAAAATATTGTATACAAAATAAAAATTAAAGTACAGTTATATAAAAATACATTTAATAACTTATCTGTAGAATATATTTATTTAAAGATAAATTCAAGGTAAAAGTGTGTCATAAATTATTTAATTTACAGAAAAACTTTTGACAAATCTGATACATAAATTTTGTATGTAACGTGTATGACGCTTATTTTTAATCAGAAATAATTTAATATATGAGGTGCATGGCTGCAAAGTAGTTTACTTGAAATAGCAGTTTATGTATGTTACAATGGCAAAAGCAATAAATTTAATATACGAAAGGCGGATTTGAGCATGAATGACAGATACCAGACACCTCTTGCGGAAAGATATGCGAGCAAAGAAATGCAGTATATTTTTTCGCCTGATATGAAGTTTAAGACATGGAGAAAACTTTGGATTGCACTGGCTGAGACAGAAAAGGAACTCGGACTTGATATTACAGACGAGCAGATTGAGGAACTCAAGGCTAACAAAGACAATATCAATTACGAAGATGCAAAAAAGCGTGAAAAAGAAGTAAGACATGATGTAATGTCACACGTATATGCATATGGACTTCAGTGTCCTAAGGCAAAAGGAATTATCCATCTTGGAGCAACTTCATGTTATGTTGGTGATAATACAGATATTATTGTTATGACAGAGGCATTGAAGCTTGTTCGTAAAAAACTTATAAATGTAATCGGTGAACTTTCTAAGTTTGCAGATAAATATAAGGCACTTCCTACACTTGCATTTACACATTTCCAGCCGGCACAGCCGACAACAGTAGGCAAGCGTGCAACACTCTGGCTTAATGAACTTGTTATGGATTTAGAGGATGTTGATTATATACTTTCAACAATGAAGCTTTTAGGATGTAAAGGTACAACAGGTACACAGGCCTCTTTCCTTGAATTATTCAATGGAGATCATACGAAAATCCGTCAGATAGATGGAAAGATTGCACAAAAGATGGGATTTGACAAGTGTGTTCCTGTATCAGGACAGACATATTCAAGAAAAGTAGATACAAGAGTTCTCAATGTACTTGCAGGAATTGCAGCGAGTGCACATAAGTTCTCTAACGATATCAGACTTTTACAGCACTTAAAAGAAGTTGAGGAACCATTTGAAAAATCACAGATTGGTTCATCAGCTATGGCTTATAAACGTAATCCGATGAGAAGCGAAAGAATGGCATCACTTGCAGATTTTGTAATTGCAGATGCACTTAATCCGGCTATCGTATCATCAACACAGTGGTTTGAGAGAACGCTTGATGATTCAGCAAATAAGAGAATGTCAGTTCCGGAAGGATTCCTCGCAGTTGATGGTATTCTTGATTTATATCTTAATGTTGTTGACGGACTTGTTGTATACGAGAAGGTTATTAACAGAAGACTTATGTCAGAACTTCCATTTATGGCAACAGAAAATATTATGATGGATGCAGTTAAGGCCGGCGGAGACAGACAGGAACTCCACGAAAGAATCCGTGAGCTTTCTATGGAAGCAGGAAAGAGAGTTAAGCAGGAAGGTCTTGAAAATAATCTTCTTGAACTTATTGCGGCAGATCCAATGTTTGGTGTAACACTTGATGAACTTAAAGCTAAACTTGATCCTTCAAAGTATGTAGGACGTTCAAAAGAGCAGGTTGAAGAATATCTTGCAGAAATTATCAATCCTATTCTTGATGCTAATAAAGAAGAACTCGGAATGACAGCTGAGATTAATGTTTAATATATACATATTCTCATAGCATATGATTTTGCCGGACGCAGTTTACGTCCGGCAAAATTAATTTTACAAAGTGAGGTTAGTTGTGGATAATAAAAATAAGACAGACAAGGGACTTTTGGGAAATGAGAAAATAGAAGAAGCTGTTGCAGCACTCCAGCAGGAAACAACTCAGGAAATGCTTGCACACACACTTACTGTAATTAGACGCCGCATGAGAGAAGCCGGTCAGCTGATAGTAGCAGTAGAGCCATCGATGGGAGATAACAATCTTAATATACAGTCAGTTAAGACGGACGACGGAAAATGCTGGTGGATGGCGTTTACAAGTTTTGATGAAGAATTAAAAGGCAGTGGCAGTGTAATGTCAACATTTATGGCAGACATAGAAAAAATGTTTGAGTCAGCTATAAATGCAGAAGGAATAGAAGGCATAATAATTAATCCATGGAATCGTACAATTATGCTTGATAAGGAACTTATACGTATAGTTCTCGGATAATCCGTCAGAAGAAGATTTGACAAATAAAGACAGGAATTATAAAAACATGAATTTGGTCCCGGCTGCCGTGAAAAAAGAACCCAAAATCGAAAAATGAAAAAAATTAAAAAAAGTTTAAAATAATGCTTGACAACCTCGAATTTATATATTACAATAGCAAAGCAAGTTCGCGAGAGCAAGCAAAGCAAACCGCTTGTACGGAGTGCATGACATGGGATCTTAGCTCAGCTGGGAGAGCATCTGCCTTACAAGCAGAGGGTCACAGGTTCGAGCCCTGTAGGTCCCATAGTTACTTAATTTAATATGGCGAGATAGCTCAGTTGGCTAGAGCACACGGTTCATACCCGTGGTGTCGTGGGTTCAAATCCCTCTCTCGCTACTAATTTAAAAAGAGTTCAGGCGGCTGCCTGAGCTCTTTTTGCTATAGTTCATTTTATGGCAGCACATGTGCTGCAAAGTTCAGACATTGTATGTGCTATAAAGTTGTAAAGCTATAAAGTTCAGATATTGCTTGTAAAATAAATAAAAATATGTTTTACTTAAAAAAGGTATGTGAAATAATAAAAGATGTTTGTAAATAAAGGAGGAAGCGGGCACATGAGAGTTGGAATGGGTTATGACGTTCATAAGTTGGTTGAGGGTAGAAAGCTCATACTTGGTGGTGTTGATATTCCTTATGAAAAAGGACTCCTTGGACATTCAGATGCGGATGTGCTTCTTCATGCGATTATGGATGCACTTCTCGGAGCTGCGGCACTTGGTGATATAGGAAAGCATTTTCCTGATACAGACGACAAGTACAAAGGTATTTCAAGTCTTGAATTGTTAAAAGAAGTTGGAAGACTTTTAAATGAGAATAATTATATAATAGAAAATATAGATGCAACAATTATTGCACAGCGTCCTAAGATGCTTCCTCATATACAGAAGATGAGAGAGAATATTGCGGGCGTTCTTGGAATACAATTAAATCAGATAAATGTAAAAGCTACAACCGAAGAAGGTCTTGGATTTACAGGAAGCGGTGAGGGCATATCTTCTCAGGCAATATGTGCTTTGACATCAGTGTCAAATTATATATATGGTGAGGCGGATATGAAAAACTGTTGTTCCGGATGTAATGGATGCACTAAGTATCAAGAATAGTAAATCAGATTAAAATCGGGAGCAGATATGAAATTTATAAATTTTGTAAAACAGGAAATAGCAGTAATAAAGGACAGAGACCCTGCCATTAAATCAACGATGGAGGTGTTTCTTTATCCAAGTTTTAAAGCTATATTAAAATACAGAAAGGCACATAAGCTTTTCCTGAAAAAACATTATTATCGTGCAAGAAGAATATCACAGAAAACGGCAAGACAGACCGGTATCGAAATTCATCCGGGAGCACAGATTGGTGAAGGACTTTTCATTGACCACGGACATGGTGTGGTAATAGGTGAAACAGCAATCATTGGTGATAATGTAACGCTTTATCAGGGTGTTACACTCGGTGGTACAGGAAAAGAGCAGGGAAAAAGACATCCTACAGTTGGTAATAATGTAATGATTGGAGCAGGAGCGAAAGTATTAGGTTCTGTTACAATTGGAAATAACTGCAAGATAGGTGCCGGTTCAGTTGTTTTAAAAGATGTTCCGGATAATGCGACGGTTGTCGGTGTGCCTGGAAGAATAGTAGTTCTTAACGATGTCAGGGTTGCTGATGCAAATGATTTGGACCAGGTTGATTTACCGGATCCAGTAATGAATGACATTGATGAATTAAAAACAGAGAATGATGAACTTAAAGAAAGAATTATACAGCTTGAAGATAAACTAAATGAGTGTAGAAAAGCTAACAGCAAATAACTAAGACGTTTAGTGAAAAAATATCATGATGGAAATGTCATATAAAATTTAGGAGGAAAATATGAAGATTTATAATACACTTACAAAGAAAAAAGAAGAATTTGAACCTCTTGAAAAAAATAAGGTAAAAATGTATGTCTGCGGACCTACAGTTTACAATCTTATCCATATCGGTAACGCAAGACCGATGATTTGCTTTGATACAGTAAGAAGATATCTTGAATATAAAGGATATGAAGTGAATTATGTATCTAATTTTACGGATGTTGATGATAAAATTATAAAGAAAGCCAATGAAGAAGGCGTTTCAGCAGAAGAAATTTCAACACGTTACATTGCTGAGTGTAAAAAAGATATGGAAGGCATGAATATCAAGCCTGCTACAACACATCCTCTTGCTACACAGGAAATCGGTGGCATGATTGATATGATTCAGACACTTATTGATAAGGGATATGCTTACAATGTCAATGGTACTGTATATTACAGAACAAGAAAGTTTGAAGGATATGGCAAGCTATCAAAGAAAAATATTGACGACCTTGAGGCAGGACACAGAGATATAAAGGTTGCAGGAGAGGACGAAAAAGAAGATCCGCTTGATTTCGTACTCTGGAAACCTAAAAAAGAAGGTGAACCTTCATGGCCGTCACCTTGGAGCGACGGAAGACCAGGCTGGCATATTGAATGTTCAGTTATGGCAAAGAAATATCTTGCAGATGAGATAGATATCCATGCAGGTGGTGAAGATCTTATATTTCCTCACCATGAAAATGAGATTGCACAGTCAGAAGCTGCAAACGGAGTACAATTCGCAAAATACTGGATGCACAATGCATTTTTAAATATTGACAATAAGAAAATGTCAAAGTCACTCGGTAATTTCTTTACAGTGCGTGACATAAGCAAAGAATATGACCTTCAGGTATTAAGATTTTTCATGCTTTCTGCACATTACCGCAATCCTATTAATTTCAGCCATGATTTGATGGAATCAGCAAAGAACGGACTTGAAAGAATTGTTACAGCAGTAGCTAATCTCAAACATTTATCTGAAAATGCAAAAGAAGGCAACATGGCAGCAGATGAAGCAGAAAAGATTGCATCACTTAAAGAGATGTATGACAAGTTTGAACAGGCAATGGATGATGATTTTAACACAGCAGATGCTATTTCTGCAGTTTTTGAAATTGTAAAATTTGCCAACTCAAACAGCAGTGCTGAAAATACAAAGGAATATATAGATACACTCATAAAGAAAATTACAACACTTACAGATGTTTTAGGACTTAAAGTAGAGAAAAAAGAAGAAATTCTTGATGAGGATATTGAGAAACTTATTGCAGAGCGTCAGCAGGCAAGAAAAGACAGAAACTTTGCCCGTGCAGATGAAATCCGTGATGAACTTCTTGCCAAAGGAATTGTACTTGAAGATACAAGAGAAGGTGTAAGATGGAAGAGAGCCTGACACAAAATCTCACTGAGAGTATAAAAAATGTGCTTGGATTAAAGGAAATTTCTCCGGCACAGCTTTCACCGCTTGTTCTTGCATACATCGGGGACAGCATATTTGACCTTGTCATAAAAACGTATCTTTTAGATACAAAGGGAAATATGCAGGTTAATAAACTCAACCGTTTTGCAAGTAATATTGTAAAGGCACAGTCACAGTCAGAAATGATAGGGATTATAGAGCCACTGTTAAGCCCGGCGGAAGAAGCGGTATACAAAAGAGGTCGTAACGCAAAATCATATACATCAGCAAAAAATGCTTCAATATCAGATTACAGAAGAGCTACAGGCTTTGAGGCTCTTATGGGGTATCTGTACCTTGAAGGTGAGTATGAGCGTATGATACAGCTTATAAAAGCGGGGCTGGATAAGGAAAAATAGAATTCTTTCTGCAAAATATTAAGAATTTTATCCGCATAATAGGGAGGATTTATGAGATATAAAGAATTCACAATAGAAGGACGTAATGCGGTGCTTGAAGCATTTCGTTCCGGAAAAACAATTGATAAGCTTTTTGTGCTTGATGGCTGTCAGGATGGTCCTGTAAAAAGCATTATAAGAGAAGCTAAAAAGACAGATACTATAATTAATTTTGTGGATAAGGAACGTCTTGACAGGCTTGCCGGAACAGGACACCATCAGGGTGTTGTTGCACAGGCGGCAGCATATGAATATGCAGAAGTTGAAGATATATTAAAGGCTGCAAAAGATAAAGGCGAGGCTCCGTTTATATTTATTTTGGATGAAATAGAAGACCCGCATAATCTTGGTGCGATAATAAGAACTGCCAATCAGGCAGGTGCACATGGTGTAATTATACCAAAAAGAAGAGCTGTAGGACTTACGGCTACAGTTGCAAAGACATCTGCGGGTGCAATTAACTATACACCTGTTGCAAAAGTGACAAATATTTCAAAGACAATAGAAGATTTGAAAAAACAGGGAATGTGGTTTGTGTGTGCAGATATGGACGGAACAACAATGTACGACCTTAATCTCACAGGACCTATAGGGCTTGTAATAGGTAATGAAGGAAGCGGCGTTGGCAGGCTTGTAAAGGAAAAATGTGATTTTGTTGCATCTATACCTATGAAAGGTGATATTGATTCACTTAATGCTTCAGTTGCAGCCGGAGTGCTGGCTTATGAAATAGTACGACAGAGAATGACAAAATAATGCCGCAGCAGATTTATGGAGGCTGAATTGGATTTCAATAAATGCAGTGATGAAACATTGATTGATATATACCGCAAAGGTGACGAAGCGGCAATAGAAGTTCTATTTGAACGGTATAAAGATATAGTCAGAAAAAAGGCAAAAGCCATGTATCTGGCAGGAGGCGACAGTGATGACCTTATTCAGGAGGGAATGATTGGGCTTTATAAAGCTGTCAGGGATTATGATGATACAAAGGAGGCTGCGTTTAAGACATTTGCAAGCATGTGCATTAACCGCCAGCTTATCAATGCCGTGGCAGTTTCAAACAGAAAGAAAAACATACCGTTAAACACATATGTGTCGTTCGATATGCCGGCATATCCTGATGAAGATAATGAAACACGGCTTGTTGATATTTTAAAACCTGAATCAGAACAGAATCCTGAAAAATTATTTATAGACAGGGAGTACAGTGATTCATTCAAAAAAAAGCTGTTTGACAGGCTTAGCAGCTTTGAAAAACAGGTGCTGCAGCTGTATATGGAAGATAATGATTACAGGCAGATTGCAATGCTTCTGGGAAAAACTCCAAAATCAATAGATAATGCCATTCAGAGGATAAGAGCTAAGGCAAACAGCATATCTTGACAAAAGATAAAAGCTGTAATAATATAGATTTTGTCTTGCTGATGTAGCTCAGTGGCAGAGCACTTCATTGGTAATGAAGAGGTCAGGGGTCCAATTCCCCCCATCAGCTCTCAGACTGAAACTTTTCTGAAGTATTTTTTAGGACGTTTTACAAAATATACCGCCATATCGGATTGGTTTTCCGGTGTGGCGGTATTTTGGCATATGCAGGCAGATGAAGTGGAACGATTAATTTATTTGAATATATTGAACTTATTTGATTACAGCAGCCTGATAAAAGAATTTCTGGTAATAATCAGTAAATTCATCTATTGTATGTGTTACAATTCCATAAGTCGGGTCGGCAAAAGTTACCGTCCTGTCTGTAAGGTTGTATCCGGATAGAACAACACAGTGTTCATATGACGGCCATGAGAAATACTCGCCGTCAGAAAGGGGAACTTCGCGGTAAGTGATGTCTTTTACAGAATAATCGTATGAAGTCCACACAATAACCGGATTCCCTGCGGCAACATATTCAAAAAGTGAATGTACAGATGAGTAACTTATTACATGAGCCGTCAAATTTGAATTATTATTTTTTAAAAATGAATTTGCTGCAGTTACAATAGCTGGTGCAAAACATCCGCTTCCGTGTTCGTCCCATGGTGAACCGAGAAAATAATCTATAAAGCATCCGGCATCAGCGGTATCACGCATCGGCAGGTAATTGGTTGCAAGAATCTCTTTGTCAACATTAAAGCCGTAAAAATGAAGAACCTCGGCGAGCGATGTTATCTCACATCCTGTAGGAAGATCGGGTTCCTGGCTGATGAAAGGAACATCTAGCTGCATTTTTGATGGGATGTTCCGGCTGCTTTCGGCCGCGGTTGTATATTCGTGTTTATCAGAGTATACATAATCAAAATCCTGTGATGAAGTTTCTGATGTGGCAGATACAACAACAGAGGCATCGTTTTTATTTTTATCTTTTGATGAATCCAGATACATAGTAACAACAAAAATAAGAGCTGCGACTGATGAAATCAGGATTATAATTTTTAAAATATTTCTTTTTGCTTTTTTCACTTACAAAAATCTCCAATTCAAGTATATAGAATGATTAGAAAAATATATTTATTTTCATTATATACATAATAATGATTGATTGCAAATCCAAAGATGTGGTATTATACTAAAGTGTGGTTGTAAAACCCAGATTTAAGTATATATATGCAGGCTGATATAGATAAATGTCAGCAGAATGGAGGAAATATGGTAAAAGCTATCGTTGGCGCTAACTGGGGTGACGAAGGTAAAGGTAAGATTACAGATATGCTTGCTGAGGAATCTGATATTATTGTAAGATTTCAGGGAGGAAGTAATGCAGGACATACCATTATCAATGAATACGGTAAATTCGCACTTCATCTTCTGCCATCAGGCGTTTTCTATAATCATACAACAAGTATTATTGGCAACGGCGTTGCTCTTAATATTCCATACCTTATCAAGGAATTAAAGAGCCTTACAGACAGAAATGTACCTATGCCTAAGATTCTTGTATCAGACAGGGCACAGATTCTTATGCCTTATCATGTTGATTTTGATACATATGAGGAGGCAAGACTTGCAGGAAAGTCATTTGGTTCAACAAAGTCAGGCATAGCACCATTCTATTCAGATAAATATGCAAAAATCGGATTCCAGGTATGTGAATTATTTGGAAATGAGGATGAACTTAAAGATAAAATAGCTAACGTATGCACACTCAAAAATGTTATGCTTGAGCATTTATATCATAAGCCGCTCCTCAATCCGGATGAGATATTTAATACTTTAATGGAGTACAAGGAAATGATAGCTCCATATGTGACAGACACATCTGCATATCTTAATAAAGCATTAAAAGAAGGAAAGAAGATTCTTCTTGAGGGTCAGCTCGGTTCACTCAAAGACCCTGACCACGGAATTTATCCAATGGTTACATCATCTTCAACACTTGCTCCTTATGGTGCAATCGGAGCTGGTGTTCCGGCTGCATCAATTCAGGATGTTGTCACGGTAGTTAAAGCATATTCATCAGCAGTTGGTGCTGGTGCATTTGTAAGTGAAATATTTGGAGACGAAGCAGACGAACTTAGAAGACGCGGCGGTGACGGCGGCGAGTTCGGTGCTACAACAGGTCGTCCTAGAAGAATGGGATGGTTTGATGCAGTTGCAACACGTTACGGTGTAAGAATGCAGGGTACAACAGAAGTTGCTCTTACAGTAATAGATGTACTTGGATATCTTGATGAGATTCCAATGTGTGTAGGATATGAAATTGACGGTAAAGTTACAAAAGATTTCCCTACAACACCACAGCTTGAGAAAGCAAAGCCGGTATGGAAAGTGATGCCGGGCTGGAAATGTGATATTCGTGGAATAACAAAGTACGAAGATTTACCAGAGGCATGCAGAAACTATATCGAGGCAATTGAAGAGGAAATCGAAGCACCAATTACAATGGTTTCAAATGGTCCTGGAAGACATGAGATTATTCACAGAGAAAGCAGTTATTCTAAATAATCTGATAAGATAAAAGACAGGTGTCAGCTGTCGGAAACTGTGCATTGACAGACGACGGCCGGTGTCATAAAAATAAGACAGCGTTGATAATAAGTCAACGCTGTCTTGAATTATCTTTTTGACAGATATCTGTATACAAGCATCATTGCATATATTACAATGGGAAATACGATATCTGTAAATATAAGCCCTTTAAAAAGCGTTCTTGCGGTCTGCGTGTCGATAAAAGCAGTTATAAGTGTGACAATTATCAGGACACCCCACAAAATAACAGCGGTAAGGGCAACACCTCGTTTTATTTTTTTCATATTTATTAACCTTTCCGTGATATGAATTAATCATTATCAATTTATATAATAATAGCATAGAAAATAATAATATAAAAGACTTTATATATTAAATATAATTATAGGAGAAAAACAATGGTAAAGAGTGTATTGGAATATCTCGAGAATTCAGCAGCAAGATTTCCTGATAAAAAGGCAGTCGCTGATGACAAAAGCAGCATGACATATTCAGAACTTGTAAATAATGCACGGAATATTGCGGCAGGACTTCTTCCTTACACAGAAAGAAGACAGGCAGTTCCTGTATACATGGACAAGAGCTGTCATACACTTGCTCTTTTTATGGGAGCTGTAATGGCAGGATGTTTTTATGTCTGCCTTGATCCAAGCCAGCCGGCAGAAAGAATCAATATGATTCTTGAGACGCTTGAGGCAAAACTTATGGTCGTTGATGAAAAATCAGCAAAGAAGCAGGCGAAGCTTGGTTTTGATGGCCCTGTTCTTAATATTGACGAGCTTATGACACATGAAGTGACAGAAGAAGAGAACGAAAAACTTGCACAGATAAGAAGTGAAGCTTTAGATATTGACCCGTTGTATTCAATATTTACATCAGGCTCAACAGGTGTTCCTAAGGGTGTTATAGTAAATCACCGTTCAGTCATAGACTTTATAGATTGCTTTACAGATACATTTAACATCAGTGAAAATGATATAATTGGCAATCAGGCACCATTTGATTTTGACGTATCAGTAAAAGATATTTATTCAACATTAAAATGCGGTGCAACAATCCAGATTATACCTAAACAATTATTTTCATTTCCTACAAAACTTCTTGATTATCTTGATGACAATAATGTTACAACACTTGTATGGGCTGTTTCGGCATTGTGTATAGTTACAACTTTAAATGGCTTTGAGTACAAGGTTCCGTCAAAGATTAATAAAGTAATTTTCTCAGGTGAAGTTATGCCGATAAAACATCTTAATCTCTGGAGAAAAGCATATCCGGATGCGATGTTTGTTAATGTATACGGACCTACAGAAATCACATGTAACTGCACATATTATATAGTTGACAGGGAGTACGAACTTGACGAGACACTTCCTATGGGTAAAGCATTTCCTAATGAGAGAGTATTCCTGCTTGATGATGACGATAATATTATCACTGAATCACAGCCGGGTACAACAGGTGAAATTTGTGTTTCAGGAACAGCAGTGACAATGGGTTACTATAACAATCCGGAAAAGACAGATGCAGCATTTGTCCAGAATCCTCTTAATAACAAATATAATGAAATAATATATAGAACGGGCGACTTAGGATATTATAACAATGACGGTCTTATGTGCTTTTCATCAAGAAAAGATTTCCAGATTAAGCATATGGGACACAGAATAGAGCTTGGTGAAATTGATATGGCAATCAACGCAGTGGATGATGTCGTAAGAGCATGCTGCATATTCCATCAGGACGCAAATAAGATTCTTGGATTCTATGAGGGAGCTGCAGATAAAAAGACTATTACACATGTTCTTATGCAGAAACTTCCAAAGTTCATGATTCCACAGGAATTTATCCAGGTAGAATCAATGCCTATAACAAAGAATGGTAAGATTGACAGAAAACTTCTTCTTGAAAATTATATCGGAGGCGAAAATGCTTAGTATAGAAAAAATAACACAGCTTGCAAAAGAAAATTCAACACCGCTTTATATATTTGATAAAGATGAGCTTGCAGACAGAATTTCATCAATAAAGAGAATAGTAGGAGATGGCGTCACAATATGTTATGCCATGAAGGCTAATCCGTTTCTACTCGATGCGGCAAAAAAGCTTAATGTGAAATTTGAGGTGTGTTCGCCGGGCGAATTTTCAATATGTGAGCGTGAAAATATTAATATGTCAGACATAGTTCTTTCCGGTGTCAACAAGGAAAAGCATGATATAGAACATGTCATGGACGACTGTGGCGGTGTAGGAATGTATACAGTTGAGTCAGTAAGCCAGTTTGAACTTCTCAATGAATGTGCGGCAAAAAGAAATATTACAATACCTGTGCTTTTAAGAGTTACAAGCGGCAACCAGTTCGGACTTGACGAAGCTGAGGTTGAAAGACTCGTCTCACACAGAGAAAACTATCCTAATATTGATATACACGGAATCCAATGTTATACAGGTACGCAGAAAAAGAAAATTGACCATATCACAAAAGAACTTGAATGGCTTGACGGAATATGTGATATGTTAAAAGAAAAATATGGTTTTAATGCAAGGGAGCTTGAATATGGACCTGGACTTCCTGTTTCATATTTTGGCGAAGATGCTTTCAATAATTCGTATGATATGTTAAAAGAGTTTGCCGAGTATCTCAAACCGCTTAAAAGTAAATACAAGATAACACTTGAGATGGGTAGATATATTGCCGCAACATGCGGAGTATATGTGTCATCAGTTGCTGATACAAAGACTAACAAGGGCCAGAACTACTGTATAATTGATGGTGGAATTAACCATGTTAATTACTATGGACAGACAATGGCAATGAAAGTTCCGGCTTATACATTTGTGAAAGCCGACGGCACAGCTGCGGCAGGCTATGGTGCTAAAGATTACGGCACAGAACCTGAAAAATGGACAATATGTGGTTCACTGTGTACAGTTGCTGATGTAATTGTAAAAAATCTTCCGATAGGAAAGCCGGAATCAGGCGATATGATTATTTTTTATAATATCGGTGCATATTCTGTTACAGAGGGAATTTATCTGTTCCTGAGCAGAAAAATGCCTAAGATTATAGCATACAGCGAAAAAGAAGGAATGAGTTTATACCGTGATTTCAAATTTTCGGATAAGATTAATTCGAGAGAAGATCTTATTTAATAGATTATTAATATATAATTCACTTTCATTTTTCAAAAATGTGCTTGACTAACACAGGAAGATGTTATATTTTAAATTCGATATACTAAAGGGGTAAATATAAAACCCTGTTTGGTCGATATAATTTAGTGAAAGAAAGGTCAGGATTTTTATAATGGATCAGTTAATGGACATTTTGACAGAAGTTAATGCAGACGTAGATTTTGAAACATGTGATACACTTATCGATGATGGTATTCTCGATTCTTTTGATATCGTATCAATCGTTGGTGAGCTTAATGACACATTTGATATTGAGATTACACCTGTTGACATTGTTCCTGAGAATTTTAATTCTGCAGAGGCAATGTGGGAGATGATTCAGAGACTTCAGGATAACTAGGATATGCATTAACGTGACATGAGGCAGATAATGCCGCCGTATTTGTTTATGACAAGGAGGAATTGATATGTCAGGTTTTAATTTGTATACTTCTAATTCTATTTCAACTTTATTTTCTTCATTAGGAAACAGAAGTAATGGAAGCATAATATTTTCCGGGCTTGATTATTCAACATTATCAAGCATCCATAATGGCTCATATAAAAAGCTTCTTAATGCTTATTATAATAAAACAGGCAACAAAGATGCTGTTTCAAGCATAACAGCAGGAAAGACTGATGTTAAGAAAACAGATACCAATGCTGTAAGTACACGTAATAATGCATCTAATGTGAGCGAAGATATTGATACATTAAATAAGAGCGATTTATGGAAACAAAAGGAAATAAAAGCTGAGGATGGCAGCAAGACAAAGGAATATGATAAAGATGCCATTTATAAGGCAGTTTCATCATATGTAAAAGATTACAATCTTCTTGTTGACAGTGCAGGTAATTCTGAGAGTTCCTCAGTTTTAAGAACAGCATCAAGTATGGTTAATTATACTAAAGCTAATAAATCGGTGCTTGCTTCAATGGGCATTTCGATTGGTGCTGATAATAAGTTGAGCATTGATGAGAAGACATTTAAAGGTTCATCAATGGCAGCAGTTAAATCTGCATTTACCGGAGCCGGTTCATATGGTAAGAGCGTTCAGGCGAGTGCATCAATGATTTATGGCTCTGCGGCAGCACAGGTTGCCAAACAGTCAGGAACAGGATTGTATTCATCAGGAGCATCATATTCATATGTGAATGGTTCTATTTATAACAGTTATTTTTAAATAAAAACAGCGAGAGGAAGCAAAAGACATGGCTTTACTTGAAACTTGGAGAAAGTTAGCATACGAGACAGAGATGAACCAGAATCAGGCAACACAGTTCTGGGGTAACTATTTTAACCTTGAAAAAGGAATTTATGAGCAGATTCTTTCAACACCGGACGAACCTGTATCAGGAACAGTTAAAGAACTTGCAGAGAAATTTAATGTTGAAGTTTTAATTATGACAGGATTTCTTGACGGAATCAATGACAGCTTAAAGAATCCTAATTCAATTGAGACAATGGAAGAGGATACACAGGTAAATCTTGATTACGATAAGGAAAAACTCTATTACAACATGGTTGGTGCAAAAGCTGACTGGTTATATGAACTTCCACAGTGGGATAATCTTTTAGATGAAGCAAAGAGAAAAGGGCTTTACAAGAAGCAGAAACTCTCTGGTACAGTTATCAAAGGAAAGAAGATTGGCAGAAATGAGCCATGTCCATGTGGAAGCGGCAAGAAATATAAGAACTGCTGCGGTAAGAACGCATAACCCACGATGTCTTAGTGAGATAAAAGACGGTGCAGGATTTATTCCCTCACCGTCTTTTTAAGTGTTTTGAAATATTTAACAATGTAAAATACTAATGAAATTATGCCAATAAATGTAATTATAAGAAGGCACAGATATAATGGAAGACTGTAATGATACTGGCTTATCATTATCGCTGATGTATGTGATGACAATCCTGAATAATTCCAGTTTAAGTCAATAGCCATATATTCGAGCAGTGGTTTAAGATAAGTATCATTTTTCTTTAAAACTGCTTTGAATGAGACATCATCAAGTGATACAGGAATGTCATTATCTTTATTAAAATATTTTGTGGAAATAAGATAAATTGTACATCTGTCATCAGCAAGGGTGTAATAGTAATGTCCTTTTACACGGTCATGGTCAATATAATCATATCCTGTATAATATAAAGTATCTGCGTCAACATTGACATATCTGGCTCCGGACAGATAACAGTCGTCAATATTATCAGATGAACTGTATGACTGTGGTTTGAAGCTTTTGAAAAGCGATATACGCATGCAGGCTGATATGGTGATAAGTACAAATAAAAATAAGAATACAGCAGCCTGAATCTGGTGGTTAAATAAAATTGACTTTAGTTTCTTTAGTTTCATAGAACGTTCCCTGTTAATAAAGTTATATATAAAATTATTATATAATAAATTAAAATTTAAAGAAATAGGGAAAAGGTAATTTAATAAACATTGCTTTTTTTCAGAAAAATTGTTACATTATATAGATAAGATGAAAATGTGGCGGGAGTCAGTAAGAACGGAGAAAATTATGGAAGCTTATACAGGATTTGCTTATGTATATGATGAATATATGGATAACATTCCATATGATGAGTGGAGTGAATATCTGATTGAACTTTTAAAAGAAAATGGTATAGAGAAAGGACAGTGTATCGCAGAACTTGGATGTGGAACAGGAACAGTTACGAGAATACTTGACAGTAACGGATATGACTGTATCGGGATAGATTTGTCAGAAGATATGCTGGCAATTGCCTCAGAAAAGACATATGACAATGATCAGGAGATAATATATACACATCAGGACATGCGGGATTTTGCACTTCCTTATACAGTTGATGCCATGGTAAGCATCGGCGATTCAATGAACTATATTACAACAGCCGATGATTTGAAAAGTGTTTTTGAATGTGTATATAACGGACTTGAAGAAGGCGGAGTCTTTATATTTGATTTAAAGACAATACATTTTTTCAGAGATATATTAAGTGATAATACATATGCCCAGAACAGAGATGATTCAGCATTTATATGGGATAATTGTTACGAAGAAAAAACGCGTAATAATATATACAATCTTGCAGTTTTTGTATTAAATGAAGACGGGGCTTTTGACAGATATGAAGAAAATCACTGCCAGCACGGTTTTACAATGGAAGAAGTGCTTTCATCAGCAGAGGCGGCAGGACTTACATGCACTGCCACATATGATGCATTTTCACATGATGTACCAAAAGATGACAGCGAAAGATTATATTTTGTATTTAAGCGTTAAAATGGAAAATAAAGATGTATAATCGGAGGAATAAGAATGAATGATTATATTGTAAGAGGAATTGCAGCAGGTGGACAGATTCGGGTGTTTGCAGCAACAACCAGAAATGTCGTTGAGACGGCAAGACAGCACCATGAGATGAGCCCGATTGCTACTGTTGCACTTGGAAGACTTCTCACAGGCGGTGCGATGATGGGAACTATGATGAAAAACGACTCAGATGTTGTTACAATACAGATTAAAGGTAATGGTCCAATCGGTGCGATGACGGTTACTGCTGATTCAAAAGGAAGAGTAAAGGGATTTGTTGCCAATCCACAGGTAATGCTTCCGTTAAAAGACGGAAAACTTGATATTGCGGGTGCGTTGGGACTTGGCGTGTTAAGTGTTATAAAGGATATCGGATTAAGAGAGCCTTATGTTGGAGATACAATACTTGTTACAAGTGAGATTGCAGACGACCTGACATATTATTTTGCAACAAGCGAGCAGGTGCCTTCATCAGTAGGTCTTGGTGTCCTCATGAATAAGGACAATACAGTTGAACAGGCGGGTGGATTTATAATTCAGCTTATGCCGGATGCAAAGGAAGAGACTATAGAAAAGCTTGAAGCACGTATAAAAGAAGTAAAGTCGGTAACACAGCTTCTTGAAGAGGGAATGACCCCGGAGGAAATCCTTGAGCATATTCTCGGGGATATGGGGCTTGAGATTCTGGATAAGACGCCTACAGAATTCTATTGCAACTGTTCAAAAGAGAGAGTTGCAATGGCAATCATGAGTGTCGGCAAAGATGAGATTGACCAGATGATAGAAGAAGGCAATCCTATAGAAGTCAAGTGTCATTTCTGTAATACAGCATATAATTTCAGCATAGATGACTTAAAACATTTACGGGAACTTTGTGAGAAGAGAAGATGAAAAATATAATATTTATCGGAATGCCGGGCAGCGGAAAGAGCACACTTGGTGTAGTTCTTGCAAAAAAGCTCGGATACAGTTTTATAGATTCTGACCTTGTAATTCAGGAAAAATACGGTACAACACTTGAAAGAATTATTGAAAAATATGGTGACGATGGATTTATCAAAATAGAAAATGATGTCAATTGTACAATAAATGCAGAACATGCAGTTATTGCAACAGGTGGAAGTGCCGTGTACGGAGAAACGGCAATGGAGCATTTTAAAGATATCGGAACTGTTATATATCTTGAGGTTGACGAGATTGAGCTGGAAGAGCGAGTAGGAAGCCTTAAAGAACGTGGCGTTGTATCAAATGGAAAGACAACAATTGACGAGATATTTGAAGACAGAAAAAATCTGTATCGTAAATATGCCGATATTACACTTAATCTTAATGGAAAAAGCATAAGAGAGTCAGTTGATGACATTTATGATAATCTTATTAACAAAGACAGCAATTATTAATACATTGCAACAAAAACAAATTTGTTTTATACTTAACTAACTTTATAGCAGGAGGAAAAAATCAAATGGAAAATGAAGCTGTTTCAAAAAATTTCATAGAGCAGATTATTGATAAAGATATTGCGGAGGGACATTGCAAAAAGGTTATTACAAGATTTCCACCTGAACCTAACGGATATCTTCATATAGGTCATGCAAAGTCAATACTTTTAAATTATGGACTTTCACAGGAATATGGCGGACAGTTTAATTTAAGATTTGATGATACAAATCCGACAAAAGAAAAGGTTGAATTTGTAGATTCGATTAAGCGTGATGTAGAGTGGCTCGGTGCAAAGTGGCACGGCGATGTTTTATTTGCATCAGATTATTTTGATAGAATGTATGAGGCTGCAGTAAAGCTTATTCGCAAAGGGAAAGCATATGTGTGTGACCTTACACCTGAACAGATAAGAGAGTACAGAGGAACACTTACTGAACCTGGCAAGGAAAGTCCTTACAGAAACCGTTCGGTTGAAGAGAACCTTGAACTTTTTGAAAATATGAAAAATGGAATGTATGCAGACGGAGAGAAAGTGCTTCGTGCAAAGATTGATATGGCAGCAGCCAATATCAACATGAGAGACCCTATTATTTACAGAGTTGCACATATTTCACATCATAGAACAGGTGATAAATGGTGCATTTATCCTATGTACGATTTTGCACATCCGATTGAAGATGCTATTGAAGGTGTTTCGCATTCAATATGTACGCTTGAGTTTGAAGACCACAGACCGCTTTATGACTGGGTTGTAAGAGAACTTGAATATGAGAATCCACCTAAGCAGATTGAGTTTGCAAAGCTTTACCTTAACAATGTTGTTACAGGAAAGAGATATATTAAGAGACTTGTCGAAGATGGAATTGTTGACGGATGGGATGACCCACGTCTTGTATCAATTGCAGCTTTGAGAAGAAGAGGATTTACACCTGAATCGATTAAGACATTTGTTGAGCTTGTTGGTGTTACAAAGAGCCAGGGCTCTGTTGAATATCCGATGCTTGAGTATTGCATAAGAGAAGATTTAAAACTCAAAGTACGCAGAATGATGGCTGTACTCAATCCTGTAAAAGTTATTATTGACAACTATCCTGTTGGACAGGTTGAATATATGGAAGTTCCTAATAATCAGGAAAATCCGGAGCTTGGAACAAGAAAAGTTCCATTTACAAAAGAACTCTATATTGAGAGGGATGATTTTATGATCGATCCTCCAAAGAAGTATTTCAGAATGTTTCCTGGTAATGAAGTGCGTCTTATGAATGCTTATTTTGTTACATGTACAGACTATAAGACTGATGAATCAGGTGAAGTTACAGAGATTCATTGTACTTATGATCCGGAAACACGCGGCGGTAATTTTGAGGGCCGTAAAGTAAAAGGTACAATTCATTGGGTATCTGCATCTGAAGGCAAGCAGGTTCAGGTACGTCTATATGAAAATATCGTGGATGAAGAAAAAGGCGTGTATAATGAAGAAGATGGTTCAATAAATGTAAACCCACATTCACTTACAGTCATTGATAACTGTTATGTTGAGCCTGAACTTATGAATGCAGCAAAAGAAGAAAAATTCCAGTTTGTAAGAAACGGTTATTTTTGTGTTGATATTAAAGACAGTGAGGCTGGAAAGCCGGTGTTTAACCGGATTGTATCGTTAAAGAGTTCATTTAAACTTCCAAAATAAAAAGCATGGAGGCTCCATAGTGAGTGAATTAACACAGGAAATTGAAAAAGAAGAGGGTATGTATGTCTATGATAAAAAGATAGAATGTCCTGTATGCATGAAGGAATTTACAACAAAGATAGTAAAGACCGGAAAAGCAAGATTTAAGGGGAGTGAAATGGATTTACGTCCGATATATGAGGGAGTTGACACCATAAAATATGATGTTTACATGTGTCCTCATTGCGGATATTCTGCAGTATCAAGAGAATTTAATAATATTACACATTCACAGCGTAAAACGCTTATGGAAGAAATCGGCAGTAAATATGCCGGGATTTCAGGTGGACACGATGAAATATATTCATATGATGAAGCTGTTGTCAGATACAAAATGGCACTTCTTACAGCTATAAAAAAGCCTGCAAAATTAAGTGAATGTGCATATTTATGCCTGAAGCTTTCATGGCTTTACAGATCTATGTCGGAAGAAAAAATAGAAGAGCATTATAGGGAAAAAGCTTACAAAGGTTTTGAGGAAGCATTGCAAAAAGAATATCCTCCGATATGTGGAATGGATGAAAATACTATTAGTTATCTTATGTCAGTTCTTGCATACAAGAGCGGCGATAATGATAAAGCGATGCAGTATGGCTACAGTGTAATAAGCTCAAGAGGAGCTTCAACAAAACTTAAAGATAAAGAACGTGAGATTATAGACATATTAAAGGCGGAGAAATAAAATTGAAAAAGATTTTGTTCTGGTGCAGAAACGTGGCTTGTGCCGGTCTGCATACCGAAGTAGGAAAGATGATAATTCTTTCATTGATTATTAATATGATTATTGAATGTCTGAATCACAGAAATTTATGGGGATTGGCAGAGCTATTTGCCAATCCTGTTGTGTTTCTTTACAATACTTCAATAATATTTCTTACATTATGTATAGGATTTTTTACTACACGCAAGGTTTTTGTGTATGTAATGATATCAGCGATATGGATAACACTGGCGGTTATCAATTTTGTTGTTTTGTCTGCCAGAAAAACTCCATTTACAGCAATGGACATATATCTGATAAAAGATGCGGTTAAAGTATTGCCTGTATATCTTAATGTTTTTCAGATTATACTGATTGTTATTGGAATAATTGCAGGTGTTGCGGGATTGGTGTTTTTATGGATTAGAGGACCAAAAGTAATAATTGCACAGACATTAAAGAGAAGAATAATATTTTCATCTGTAAAAACAGTTATTGCCGGTGCAGTTGTTACAGCATTGACAGTTATACTGATTCCGGCAGGTGTTCTTGGACGCAATTTTGGTAATCTTGGAACAGCATACAGGCATTACGGATTTGTATATTGTTTTTCATGCAGTGTTGTTGGGCGTGGAATAAGCAAATCGGGAGAATACTCACAGGAATATATTAACAATATAAAAAATAATATTGAAAATGAGCAGACTGACAATGGCGTTGTTAATTCACAGGAAGCACCCAATATTATATTTTTGCAGCTCGAGTCATTTTTTAATCCGGACAGAGTTAAAGGAGTAAAATTTTCACAGGATGTATTGCCTAATATGAAAAGACTATCATCAGAATATTCAGCCGGTTATATATCTGTGCCATGTTTTGGCGCCGGGACAGCAAATACTGAATTTGAGGTACAGACAGGAATAAATCTTGATGATTTCGGACCTGGTGAGTATCCTTACAAAACAGTTTTGCAGTCGGCTATATGTGAATCGGCGGCATATGACCTGAAAAATCTTGGATATAGCACACATGCTCTTCATAATAATGACGGAACATTCTATAACCGCAATAAGGTTTTTTCACATCTTGGATATGATACATTTACATCAATAGAATATATGTCAGATATTGAATATAATCCGATAGGCTGGGCAAAAGACAGCATACTTACCGGCGAAATTGCAAAAATTCTTGATTCAACGGAAGGCTCCGATTATATATATACAATATCAGTTCAGGGACATGGCGATTATCCGTCGCAGATGCCGGAAAATTATAATCCTGAGATAAAAGTTGAAAACTTTTTTGATGGGGCAGATAAGACTGCGTTTGAATATTATATTAATCAGATACATGAGATGGATAAGTTTGTCGGTGAGCTCGTAAAGTATTTATCAGAAAGGGATGAGCAGACAATTCTTGTAATGTATGGCGATCATCTTCCCGGATTTAATTTTACAAACGAGACACTTTCATATGGTAATATATATCAGACACCATATGTTATATGGGATAATATCGGTCTGAAAAGAGAATATAAGAATATGGAAGCGTATCAGCTTTCGTCATATGTATTTGGAAGGCTTGGCATTACAGAAGGATATATTAATAAATATCATCAGAAACAGAAAGATTCAACAGACTATCTTAAAAATCTAAAAATTCTTGAGTATGATATACTATATGGTGACCATGATATATATGGTGGAGAAAATCCATATAAGGCAACGGATTTAAAGATGGGAACTGATGAGATAAAAATAACAGATGCATATGAATATTCCGATCACATATGTGTAGAAGGAGAGAATTTCAATACGTTCAGCGTAGTATTTGTCAATGATAAAGAATGTACAACAGAGTCTGTTAATGGAAATATGCTTATTGCTAAAGGTATAAAACTCAAAAAAGGTGATAAAGTATCCGTTGTGCAGCGTGGCAAGGATAAAATTGAACTTAGCCGTGTGACGTTTGAAAATTAAAAAAATGATTTTTATATGTTGAATAACTATATAAATGGTTGTTGACAGTGCATAAAAGTAATGCTAATATAGGAATGAGGTATTTGCTTATAGGCAAAACGTCACATTTTTTTTGGAGGTACTTGAAATGAAAGGTACAGTTAAGTGGTTCAACAATCAGAAGGGTTACGGATTCATCAGCGATGAGAATGGTGATGATGTATTCGTACATTACTCAGGTCTTAACATGGACGGCTTTAAGTCATTAGACGAAGGTGCTCAGGTTGAGTTCGATGTTACAGAAGGAGCTAAGGGTCCACAGGCAACTAATGTAACAAAATTATAATCCGCAATGTTCTACAGTGTGCCTTTTTAAATATACAGGTAATTTTTGAAAAGATATATTGTTTGCAATAAAGATTATGTGAAAAGCAGCTGCATTATGTAGCTGCTTTATTTTATATAAATTTTATATAAAATAAATAAAGGCTTCTTTGCAAATAAAGTTGTCATATGATAAAATAAAAAAAGAACAATATGTTGGAGGAATATATGGAAGGAATTGATTTATTACAGACTTTACCGTCTGGTGTAGAAGGGATGATTATGGCAGGAGGAATTCTCATGCTGTCATTTTTCATTGTAATGTTTATTGTAGTTAAGAAAAGATGGGAAGGCAAAGTCGTTCCATTCTTTCTCGGACTTTTAAGTTATGTGATTTTTGTATTTGTATGTGTGAATCTTATTATGTCGGCATTTGCACTTATACCTAGTGTAGATATGGCATTTTCATATAATCAGCATGCGTATACAATTGTCTATTGCGTTGTTGCTTCTGTTGCATTTCTTGCAGCAAGAGTTGTGCTTGGTAATATGATAACACAAAGATATGACACACGCGGTGATGTATATATGGCAGGTATGGGGCTTGGAATTGGTGATGGCATATTATATGGTGTCACAGCGGTTTCATATTATGTATGGTGTATTGCAATCAGAAATGAAGGTCTTGAGCAGGCTTTTCAGGGACTTTCCAACAGTGATATAACATCTACATATGAATCGGTATCAACACTTTTTAATGCACCAATAGCGTTATGGCTTCTCATGGGTCTTGGCTGTATCATGGATATGCTTATTCATTTTGCACTTACTAATGCAACATATGGAGTTATAACCGGAAGCCTTCCAAAATACTGGTATGCATTATCAACAGGCATTTATTTTGTTAATGCTATGTCATTCCAGTTATATGATTCGTCATCAATGGTAAGTATAGCAGTTTCATTTGCAATAAAACTTATTATATTTGCAGCGTCAATGTATTATACATTGTCTGTAGCAGGAAAGCAGATAAAATACGGGGAATAAAGATATGTCAGATACAGATACTATCAAAGGTCTTACACAGGAACAGGTTGATAAATTAACAGCAGACGGACTTTTTAATGAAACAGTTAAGAGCCAGTCTAAAAGTGTGTGCCAGATAGTAGCCGGTAATGTATTTACATATTTCAACTTAATATTTGCAATATTTGCATGTTTGTTAATTCTGGTAAGGTCATATATTAATATGACCTTTCTTCCAATTATAGTGATAAATACACTTATCGGTATAATACAGGAACTAAGAACCAAACGTGTGCTCGACAGGCTTACGCTTCTCAATGCACCTAAAACAAAAGTTATAAGGGATGGAAAAGAGTCAGAAGTTGATTCGCAGACGCTTGTAAAAGGAGATTTGTGCAGGTTTAAATCAGGAAACCAGATTTGTGCAGATGCTGTAGTTGTGGATGGGATTGTCAGGGTTAATGAATCACTTGTAACAGGAGAATCTGATGAGATAACAAAGAAAAAAGGAGATATGCTATTATCGGGAAGTTTTGTTGTGTCAGGAGAATGTTTGGCTGTTCTTGAGAATGTAGGACTTTCATCATATGCATCAAAGATAACCCTGGAAGCGAAAGCATCGAGAAAAAAACAGCAGACGGAGATGATGCGTTCTCTTGACAAGCTTGTGAAAGTTATAGGTATTGCTATTATTCCAATTGGCATATTGATGTTTTGCAGAACATTTTTTGCACTAGGCAATACGTTACAGCAGAGCGTTGTGTCGATGATAGCTGCACTTGTAGGAATGATACCTGAAGGCTTATACCTTCTTGCAAGTATTGCACTTGTTGTAAGTGTAATGAGACTTGCAAAAAAGAATGTTCTTGTACATGAAATGGCATGTGTGGAAACACTTGCAAGAGTAAATATCCTGTGTGTTGATAAGACGGGAACAATAACAGAAAATAAGATGTCAGTTGCACAGGTTGAGCCGCTTGAATACTATGAGCAGGGTGAATTTCCGGCACTTCATGAGATGATAGGCAATCTTGTTAATAATCTCAATGCTGATAATATTACAATGGAAACGTTGCAGCAATATTTTGATTCAGAAAAGACGAGGCAGGCGGAGAGTGTCTGTTCATTTTCATCTGAGACAAAGTACAGCAGTGCTACGTTTTCATCAGGAGATACATATATAATTGGTGCACCGGAAAAACTGCTTCTCAATGAGTATTCTGTATATGAAAGCCATATAGAGTCATATGCAAGAAAAGGTCTAAGAGTTATGGTGTTTGGAATTTTAGACTATAATCCGGAAGGTAAGAAACTTACATCGCCTGCGAAACCGCTCGCACTTATTGCAATTGGCAATGCGATAAGAGAAGATGCAAAAGAAACATTTAAGTATTTTGCAGATCAGGAAGTTGAGATAAAAGTTATATCGGGAGATAATCCGGTGACAGTATCAAGTGTTGCACACGATGCAGGAATTATTAATGCTGATAAATTTATAGACGCCTCGTCACTTCAGACAGATGAGGAACTTGAAGCTGCGGCACTAAAGTATACAGTGTTTGGCAGAGTGCAGCCTGAACAGAAGAGAAGAATAATACAGGCTCTCAAAGATAACGGCGATGTGGTCGCAATGACCGGCGATGGTGTCAATGATGTACTTGCACTCAAAAGTGCCGATTGCAGCATAGCTTTTGGTTCCGGAAGTGAAGCGGCATGCAATGCGGCACAGATAGTGCTTGTTAATTCAGATTTTTCATGTATGCCATCAGTTGTTCTTGAAGGAAGAAGAGTAGTTAATAATATCCAAAGGACAGCCTCGCTGTTTCTTGTAAAGAATATATTTTCAATGCTTTTAGCATTGTTTACACTTATAGTAGGACACAGGTATCCATTGTATCCTACACAGCTGTCCCTGCTTGGGGCATTTACAATCGGTGCTCCGGGATTTTTACTTGCAATGCAAAGAAACAGGAGCCGGATAAAAGGAAGATTTCTTGTGAATGTTGCTATTAAGGCACTTCCGGCAGCATTGACGGATTTTCTTCTCGTTGCGATATTTACTGTATACAATAATTTCAGTGGAATACCGCATGAACAGATGTCAACATCAGTTACTTTTATCCTGCTCACAGTAGGAATGGCAGAATTGTATCGCGTATGCAGACCGTTTGATTTGTTCAGGGCAGTTGTTTGCGTGTTGATGGGAGCTGGAATAGTTGGTGGTATTCTGTTATTCCCGGGATTATTTGCAATAAGCAGCATGCCATTGCCATTGTTTGTAATGACACTTATATGGATGGCAGGTGCAATTCCTGTGTTTTATGGAATGTGTAAACTTATAGGAAAGTTATTTAACCGCTTTCTTTGAAAAATCAGTTGTTACCAGTTTGTTGTAAGGGACATTCTCGTCAAGTTCTCCGGCCTGTTTTAAAATGTCAGTAAGCAGAGAAAATGATGACTCTTCAAAAATAGTATCATTTTTCCATGTATCCTGTGATTTATAACGTTCAACTATTTTTGTGAGTGTCTGGATGTCAGTTTCTTTGAACTGTGGAGCTATAACGGCGGCGATTTCGCTGCTGTTGTGGCTGTTTACAAATTCAAGGCCCTTTTGGATTGCATTGGTAAATGACTGTATTATTTCAGGATTATTCTTTAAAAAGCTTTTTTTGGCACAATATGCTGTATATGGAACATAACCGCTGTCTACGCCGAGCGAAGCAGCAATGTATCCTTTATTTTCTGACTCAATTGCTGTTGCAGATGGTTCAAATTCCACAGTAAAGTCCCCAAGACCAGACGCAAAAGCTGCAGCAGTTGAACCAAAATCGATATTTTGCACTATTTCAACATCTTTTTTACAATCAATATTATTTTTCTTTAAAATGTATTCGAGAAGCATCTGTGGCATGCCGCCGGCTCTTCCTCCGATGATAGTTTTTCCTTTTACATCACTCCATTTAAAATTACTTATATTATCTCTTGAGACAAGAAAATTACCGGCACGTTGTGTAAGCTGTGCAAAATTGACAGCATAATCTGAAGAACCACCGGTATATATATAAACAGAGGCTTCAGAACCCATAAAACCAATATCTGCATCTCCGCTTATGAGTGCGGTCATAACTTTGTCAGCACCAAAGCCGGTGACAAGAGTTAAATCAATGCCTTCGTCCTTGAAATATCCTTTTTCGATTGCCACATATTGAGGTGCGTAAAAAATAGAGTGTGCAACTTCATTCAGGGTGATTTTTCTGATATCATTTGTGTGCGTTTGTTTTGTACATCCTATAAGTGATATACATGTAAAAACCATAATCATAATAAGGGCGGTAAGCCGCTTAAATGCATGCTTCATAGAAACTCCATAAAACTTTTTTATTATAATATGTGAAATCAAAATAAGTGTTTCTTTTTTTTGAAAATTATGTTATCATATTTAAAAATATTATGTGCGGAATTTAAGCATGAAAGTGCTTAAATAAAGACAGCGGAAGGAGTAATCGCTATGTTTGGAAAAAATAAAAAAAATAGTAATGTTAGTCATGATATAGATGTTATGATGCAGATGATGGACAAAGTCATACAGGGTGAATATGATGAGATTGATGCAACGGTATTTGATAATCCGGCATATGGAGAGAAGCTTAATGAGCTGATTCATGCATTTAAGAAGTCAAATAACAACTTTGTTATGCGTCTTAATGAGGCTATGGAATCAATTGGCGATAATTCGTATGTAAAGAATACGCTTGATCAGGTACAGTCACAGACGGACTCAATAGCTGAGATGGAAGAAGCAAGTCATAATCTTGAAGAATCAATTAATAATATTTCAAAGACAGTTGGCGGTATTCAGGATAATACACATGAGATGCTTGCAGTAGCACAGAACAGTACAGCCAACATGAACGAAAGTATCAAGGTTGTAAACCAGTCATCAGAAAATATAAGCAGGATTAATGAACAGGTGCAGGAATTTCAGGATAAGATTGATAAAATCAGTGAGATTGTTGACATTGTTAAAAAAGTTGCCAGCCAGAGTAATCTCTTAGCACTTAATGCATCTATTGAGGCGGCAAGAGCAGGTGAAGCAGGAAAAGGATTTGCGGTTGTTGCAGACCAGGTAAGACAGCTTTCAAGTAATACATCAGAGTCAGCAGAAGATATCGTAAGATATGTTAATGAATTAAAAAATGATATCGGAGTTCTTGCTGAATCAATGAATGAGACAACTTCAAAACTTGAAGAAGGTAATAAAAAAGTTGAAGATTCACTTGTAGATATTGAAAAGATGGCATCACAGATGACAGAGATAAAAGATAAGATTGATGAAGTATTTTCTGATATTGATAAACAGTCAGAATTCACATCGGATTTTGCAAAACAGGTATCTAACATATCTGACAGTTACGAAGAACTGTCTAAGGATTGTAAAGAACAGGGTACACATGTATACAAGATTGGACGTTATATTGATACGACAAGAAGTGATATGGTTCGAGGCTTTGCTGAGGTTACAACTCAGGACTGGCTCAGAATATTTGAGATAGACCACTTTATTCTTATGTGGCGTGTATATAACAATGTTGTTGATTTTGAACATTTAAAGATTACACAGCTTAATAATAATGAGACATGTAAGCTTGGTAAGTGGCTTGCAGCACAGACAGACCCGGCTATTACAGGATGTACTGAATTTGCAGAATTAAAAGCTTCACATAATGATATTCACAAGTATGCTACACAGTCATGGCAGGCAAAAGAAGATGGCAATGTAGAACTTGCTATGGAATACTTCAATAAGGCACATGATGCATTCTATGTATATCAGAAGAAGATAAAGAACATGCAGGCAAAGTTAAGACAGCTTGGTGAGACAGAATCAACTGAGATTGTTGTATTCCGTAACTAATATAAAAGACTGTTATATGTGGTATTTATTTGCAATATCGTATATGGCAGTCTTTTTGAAATATTAAAAATATTAGCAGATTATAGTAATTATCTGTGGAATGGAGGAAAATGTGAAAACTCCTATATATGTAATAGGACATAGAAATCCTGATACAGATTCAGTGTGTTCAGCCGTATGCTATGCCAGGTTTAAAACTATTATAACAGGAGAATGTTATATTCCGAAAAGAGCAGGGCATCTTAATGAAGAGACACAGTTTGTGTTTAAAAATCTGGGAATAAAACCGCCGGAATATATGCGTGATGTACGGCCACAGGTTAAAGATGTTGATATACATTTTGTTGATGGTGTTGATGAAAATATTTCAATAAAACAGGCCTGGGAAATAATGAAAAAGAACAATGTTGTAACGCTTCCTATTGCAAGTGATGGAATTTTGAAGGGACTTGTTACAATAGGCGATATATCACGTTCATATTTTGAGGTTTATGACAGTAACATATTGTCAGTTGCAAAGACACGATTTGAAAATATTGTAGATACGTTGAAAGCAAAGGTTGTTACAGGCGATACAACACAGATAGTAGACAGCGGTAAAGTTGTAATAGCTGCAGCAAACCCTGACTTAATGGAACAATTTATCAATAAGGGAGATATAGTTATACTTGGAAACAGGTATGAAGCCCAGTTATGTGCTATAGAAATGGACGCAAGATGCATTGTTATATGTGAGGGTGCAGCAGTTTCAAAGACAATTATAAAGGTTGCACAAGAAAAAAATTGTGCTATTATTGTTACTGACTATGATACGTATACGGTTGCCAGACTTATAAACCAGAGCATACCCATAAGTTACTATATGATGCATTCGGAAGGCCTTATCACATTTAAGAATACAGATTTCATAGAGGATATTCAGGATGTCATGGCAAAAAAGCGTTTCCGTGATTTCCCGATAACAGATGAAAATGGTAAATATATCGGCATGATTTCGAGAAGAAATCTTTTAAAACATGGAAAAAAGAAGCTTATTCTGGTTGACCATAATGAGAGAAGCCAGGCTGTTGATGGTGTGGATACGGCTGATATTATGGAAATAATTGATCATCACCGTATTGGTTCAATACAGACAATGTTTCCTGTATTTTTCAGAAACCAGCCATTGGGCTGCACTGCGACTATAATATATAAGATGTATTGTGAACATAATCTTGTACCGGAAAAAGATGTTGCGGCACTTTTATGTTCGGCAATAATATCAGATACATTAATTTTGAAATCTCCAACATGTACTGCAGATGATATTGAAGCATGCAAAAAGCTTGCCAAGCTTGCCAGTATTGACATAGAAGAGTATGGCAGGGCAATGTTTAAGGCCGGAAGCAATATCGAAAGCCGGACACCCAAAGATCTGTTTAACAGAGATTTCAAGAAGTTTTCTGTAGGCGATGTTGTGATAGGCGTTGGACAGGTCAACTGTATGGAACAGGAAGAAGTTCAGAATATAAAAGTGAAAATGAAAGATTATATCAGTACGGTTACCGGCGATAACGGAATGGATATGGTATTTTTTATGATTACTAATGTATTAGACGGCGGTTCTGAAGTTTTGTGCAGTGGCAAAAATGCCTCGGCAACAATATCACAGGCATTTAATGTTGGTACAACCGACGATTCAGTTTATCTTGATGGTGTTGTATCACGTAAGAAACAGATGCTTCCGGCAATTATGGAAGCATTGCAGCAATAGCAGAATTGTATGATAATCATATACGTATATTGAATGTTGAATGGAAAAAATTTCGGGAAATGAGGATTATAATGAAAAAGTTAAGAAGAGATGAGCCTTGCTGGTGTGGAAGTGGAAAAAATTATGGAGAGTGTCATGCTGACTTCGACAGAAAAATAGAGACATTCAGGAAAAAATTCCACAAAGTTCCACCTAGAAGCATCATTAAAAATGAATATCAGCTTGAAAAAATGCGTGAAAGTGCCAAAATCAACATAGCGGTTCTTGATTATGTAGGTGAACATATTAAAGCCGGGATGACAACAGAAGAAATTGACCAGATGGTATATGAAAAGACAACGGCAATGGGAGGAATTCCAGCACCGCTTAATTATGAGGGATTTCCAAAGAGCGTGTGTACGTCAATTAATAATGAAGTATGCCATGGTATTCCATCAAGTAATATAAAGTTAGTTGATGGCGATATTATAAATGTTGACTGTTCAACAATTCTTGATGGGTATTTTTCTGATTCATCAAGAATGTATTGTATAGGAAATGTTTCTCCTGAAAACAAAAAGCTCGTTGATGTAGCAAAGGAGTGTGTTGAACTTGGACTTAAACAAGTTAAACCATGGGGACACCTTGGAGATGTTGCACAGGCAATTAATGATCACGCAAGGGCAAATGGCTATTCTGTAGTAAGAGATGTCGGTGGACACGGAATTGGACTTGAATTCCATGAGACACCATTTGTAAGTTATGTTATCAAAAAAGGAACAGGAATGGTTATGGCACCTGGAATGGTATTCACAATTGAACCTATGATAAATATGGGTGTGCCTGACATTTATGTTGATGAAGATAATGGCTGGACAATATATACAGACGATGATGAACCATCGGCACAGTGGGAAATTATGGTTCTTGTCACAGATACCGGTTACGAAGTAATGAGCTGGTAAAATAAATATAATATTGAAAAATTATTGCGGCAGTCGCCAGAATTTATGTTTATACAGGATTCTGGCGGCTGCCGTTAAATATTAAAAAATATACTACTTAACCGGATTAATAGAATGGGTAAGTCTCATGTAAGCAGTCTGATTTTGTCTAATTATATAAAAAAAGAAGCCGAAATTCGACTTCTTAAAATAAAAGAGCGCGAGACGGGGATCGAACCCGCGACCCCCTCCTTGGCAAGGAGGTGCTCCACCACTGAGCCACTCGCGCATAAACTATTTAACTGTGTCAGCATTTATCTACAATGCCGAACGCAAGTGTTATTCTACATAAAATTCTATAAATTGTCAAGGGGTAAATTTGAAAAAATATATTTTTTTGTAAATTTAATACATATAATGATTTAGAAGTTATTTAGGAAAATAAATTATGGAAATAAATGAAAAAAATGTAATTATGTATCTTAGAAAATCGCGTGCCGATGATTCTGCACAACAAGTATGTGAAGTGCTTGCAAAACATGAGTTACAGCTTCAGGATTATGCTGTAAGAGAATTTGGTAAAAAAATATCGGAAGAACACATATGCCGTGAAGTTGTTTCGGGTGAAACTATTGATGACAGACCGGTAATGAAAAAGGTACTTCATATGCTGGAGTCACAGATATATGCTGGTGTTCTTGTTATAGAACCGCAAAGATTGTCAAGAGGAGATTTGCTTGATTGTGGGAGAGTTATAAACACATTTAGATATACTAATACAGCTGTTATAACACCAACAAAAATATACAATTTATGTGATGAATATGACAGACGTTTTTTTGAAATGGAATTGATGAGAGGAAATGATTATCTTGAATATTCAAAAAGAATTATGAATCGTGGCCGGATGGCATCAGTAAAGCAGGGAAATTATATAGCGTCAGTACGACCGTTTGGTTATAACAAAATAATTGCAGGAAGTGGAAAAGATAAATTTCATACGCTTGAAATAAAACAAGAAGAAGCAGATGTTGTAAAAATGATTTTTGATTTGTATGTAAATAAAGGATATGGATTTGCCAAAATAGCAAAAATTCTCGATAGCGGCAGTGTAAAGCCATTAAAATCAGATAACTGGTCGCCGTATTCAATAAATTCAATATTATCTAATCCAGTATATATAGGGAAAATAAGGTGGAATATAAGAAAAACGGTTAAAATCTGGAAAGATGAAAAAATATTGAAAACAAGACCATTTAATCATAATAATGATGAAATAATAATGGCAGATGGTAAGCATGAGGCTATAATTGATGAAAAAATATTTTATGAGGCTCAGAAAAAAAGGGGAAGTATTTCAAGAGAGAAAAAAGATGTGACATTAAAAAATCCTTTTGCTGGAATTATGGTTTGTGGCAGGTGTGGTGCTGCAATGATTATGAAAAAGTATACTGATAAAAGAAATAAGAATAATAAAGATGCAACATACATTCTTTGCAGCAGGCAATCGGTATGTCATACAAAATCAGTTAAGTATTCAAAAATTTCAGAAATAATAAAAGATTCGTTATTGTGCATATTGCCGGAATTTGAAATTGATATGAGTGTATGTAGACAAAAAGAGAACTGTATTGATGTGGCTATAGATAGTATTTTAAATAATATTCATTTAATGAAGAAAAAAGATGAACGGCAGAAAGATGCATATGAAAATGGGATATATTCCAAAGAGGAATACAAGTTGAGGAATGAAGAGTTGCAAAGTCAGATAAAAAAAGCAGAAGAAATGGTTGAAAATGAACGTGAAAGACAAAAAGAGCTTTTATTATATAAAGAGAAAAAATTATATTTTAATGATTGTATTAAACTTATAGATAATCAGAATATAGATGCAGCTAAAATGAATCATTTTTTAAAAAGTTTTATAAGTAAAATAGAGTATTATGATAATTCCTTCAACGACATGAATAAGTATAATTTGAAAATTTATTTGAAAATATAATATGCAACATAAGTGTGCAGATTCTTCTGTTCCAATATCTGTAAGAAGTCCCGCCACAGCACGGTCGGGCATGGTGTAACGTTGCGAAATATAGCGCATTGAAGCACCAAGCTCGCCGTCAGGTCCGCCATACTGACTGATAATCATAGCCGCAAGTGCCGGATTTGTCTGTTTAATATTTATAGGATACTCAAGCCTTTTTTCATAATTCCACATATTAACAGCCCTCCTTTTCCCATGGAAGTGGTGTCGCCTGCCAGTTCCAGTAACCACATCCGTTAGTGCCGGTTGCAATGATTGCACCAAAACACTCCTCATAATCAGCAACAGCTTCGGAATATTGTGGTTTTATTGAATTATAATATTCAATAGCTTCGGCATCATCGGGGTGCGTATCAAGGTATAATAGAGCTTCTGTCATGGCAAACCCAAGTTCGTATATACTCATAAGTCCTTTATTTTTATTATACGTCTCAACTGCCGGCATGGCATTTCGCTGCTGCATATTTCTGTTTTGCTGGCTGCATCCACAGTTTCGCATATTTGCATTTCTCATATAATTGTTATTCATCGACAGCCTCCTTTAAAAGGTTTATCCAAGGCTGCAAAAAGAGTTCCTCTTGCCAATGCCTTACATGGTTCATATATGTCGCCCCAACGCTGCCATGGAACATAAGCCATTCCAACAACCTGAAGCTGTACAGAATTTGGACAGTTCATAAAAACCTCGTAACAGTTAATGTTCTATTTAGTCTATGCTTTGAATATAATTTTGTGCAAATGATGTATATATATGAAGTGGCGATAATGGAAGAAAAATATCTGAAAATGAAAGAGATAGATGATATGGATGAATGGGTTATAAAGATATATACACCCGAAAATGCAAAAAAGAATATTATAGAAAAAATAAATAATACAGCAGTGGATTTGTACATGGAAAGTAAATGTGAAAATAAATTATAGTAATTGAAAAGCATTATGCGATATGATATTATTAAAACAGTTGGAATAAAAGAGCGTGATGTCATGGAGGGGGCATAAAAAAAGGTCTCATATGAGACCAATAAAATCTGCACCATGCAGAGCCACAAAGTGGCGATTTCGGATTAACCTTATTTGCACTCGCTTTGTTAATTCAATATTAAAATAACACTAGAAAAGATTTAAGTCAAGGGGGTTTTACGTATGGAGAAAGAATATTATCTTGGACTTGATATGGGTACTAATTCTGTAGGATGGGCAGTGACAGATGACGCCTATAATCTGATTAGGTTTAAAGGAAAGGATATGTGGGGAATCCGTGAGTTTGATGAAGCTAATCCGGCAGTGGAGAGGAGAACTCACAGGACATCAAGGAGAAGGAAACAAAGAAATGCAGTCAGAATGGGATTAATCAGAAGTTATTTTGCAGATGAGATTCAGAAAGTTGACAGTAATTTTTATCAGCGACTTGATAACAGTTTTTTTCACGTTGAGGACAAGCAGGATAATGTAAAAGATAAGAATGGTATATTTAATGATAAAAATTATAAAGATGCCGATTATTATAAACAATATCCGACGATATTTCACTTGAGAAAAGAATTAATTGAAGATGCTTCTCAAAAAGATGTGAGATTGGTATATCTTGCGGTTGCAAATATGTTTAAGCACAGAGGACATTTTTTGTTATCCGGAATCGGAAGTGAAAGCAGTAAACAGACGATAACAGATTTGTATAATCAGGTGTCTGGTCTTATTACAGAAGAGTATGGAATATCATTAAAGACGGACATTGCTGGAACAGATTTTGAGCAGGTACTTTGCAGCAGAGAATATTCAAGAACAAGAAAATCAGAAAAAGTTTGTGAAATACTTGAGATAAAAAACAGTGATAAGTTAAAAAAAGCATTTGTTAAGAGCATGTGCGGACTCAGTGTCAAAATTACAGATATTATAGATGATACATTTACTGAAATATCAGATGAAGATAAGAAAATCACATTTAGTTTTGTTGATAGTGATTATGATGAAAAGGCAGGAGTGCTTGAAGAAAAGCTGGGAACAGATGTATATGATATTATTTCAAAATTAAAAGAAATACATGATAAGGCACAGGTGGCAGAGATAATGAAAAATTATCAATATTTGTCATTTGCAAGAGTTGCTGATTATGAAAAACACAAAAAAGATTTAAAAATTTTAAAACGAGTTGTAAAAAAGTATTTTGAACCTACCGTATATGATAAATTGTTCAGAAGTGAAGAAAACGGTACATATAGTGCATATGTCAATTCGTTTAACTCGGAAGAAAAGTCACGAAGAAATTATAAAGAGCGAAAGCAGGAAGATTTGTACAATAGTATAAAAAAACTGTTAAAATCTGTTGATAATGTAGATGATACAGATATAGAATATATAAAAAATGAGATGGATAAGGAAAATTTTCTGCCAAAACAGCTTACATTTAAAAATGGGGTTATTCCGAATCAGATTCATGCTTCTGAATTAAAAGCAATATTGAAAAATGCTGAAAAATATCTTCCGTTTTTGAATGAAAAAGATGAGTCGGGATATACAGTATCAGAAAGAATATTAATGCTTTTTTCTTTTCAGATTCCATATTATGTTGGACCTGTATCATCAAACAGTAACGGCTGGGTAAAGAGACTTGAGCCGGGGCAGGTACTTCCGTGGAATATTGATAAAAAGATAGATTTAAAGGAAACATCTGAACAGTTTATACAAAGAATGGTCAGAAATTGCACATATATTGCTGGGGAAAAAGTATTACCTAAAGCTTCTCTTTTGTACGAAAATTTTAAAGTTTTAAATGAAATTAATAATTTGTCAATTAATGGTGAGCGTATAACGGTTAATTTAAAACAGGATTTATATAACACATTATTTTTAAAGGGAAAAAGAGTTACACGAAAACAGATATTTAATTATTTTCATAGCAGAGGTCTTGTTGAGGAAGATTCACAGATAAGCGGAATTGATATTGCTGTTAATAACAGTCTTTCTACCTATGGAAAGTTCTTGCCTTTATTTGGAGAGCATTTAAAAGAAGATAAATATAAAAAGATGGTTGATGATATTGTATTCTGGTGTACTGTATATGGTGATTCAAGGAAATTCTTAAGGGAACAGCTTGAAGAGAAATATTCAGATGTGCTTGATGAAAACCAGATAAAACGAATAACAGGAATGAAATTTAAAGACTGGGGCAACCTGTCAAAAGAATTTCTTGAGTTATCAGGATGTTGTAAATCAACAGGTGAAGTGATGCCTCTTATAAGAGCAATGTGGGAAACTAATTATAATCTTATGGAATTGCTTCACGGTGAAGAATTTACATATAGTGAAGAGTTAGAGGAAAAGCAGGGGAAAATTGAAAAAGTCCTTTCAGAATATACTATAGATGATTTGAACGAAGAATATTTTTCTGCACCTGTAAAACGAATGGTATGGCAGACATTACTTATTATTAAAGAAATTGAGAAGATAATGAAATGTCCTCCAACAAGAATATTTGTTGAGATGACAAGAAAAGATGATGAAAAAGGTGATAACGGACGTAAATCATCAAGAAAAGACCAGCTGCTTGCACTTTATAAAAAGATTCAGAGTGAAGATAAAGAGTGGAAGAAAGAGATGTCTTCTCGAATTGAGGATTACGATAAAAATGGTGCATTAAGAAGTAAGAAACTTTATTTATATTTTATTCAAAAGGGGCTTGATATGTATACAGGCAAACCTATAGATTTGGATAATCTTATGAGTGCCAATTCAAACTATGATATAGACCATATATATCCCAGACATTTTGTTAAAGATGATAATATTAATAATAATCTTGTGTTGGCAAGTAAGCCTGCAAATGCGGAAAAGAGCGATATATATCCGATAAAGGATTCCATATACCAAAAGATGAAATATACATGGAAAGTTCTTAGGGATGAGGGGCTTATAACAGAAGAAAAGTACAAGAGACTTACCGGAAGAAATCCGTTTACAGATGAACAAAAAGCCGGGTTTATTGCAAGGCAGTTAGTTGAGACTGGACAGGGAACAAAGGGTGTAGCAGATTTACTTACGGCATTGCTTCCCGATACAAAGCTTGTATATTCTAAGGCTGGTAATGTTTCGGACTTCAGAAAAAGGTATGATATTCCTAAGAGCAGGCTTATTAATGATTTTCATCATGCACATGATGCTTATCTTAATATAGTTGTCGGAAATATATATTTTACAAAATTTACATCAAATCCGTTAAATTATATTAGAAAAGAGTGTTCATCGAAAGATAATAAGTATCAATATAATCTCGGAAATATGTATAAATGGGATGTGAAAAGAGATGGAAAGACTGCATGGGTAGCACCAGAAGAAGGGGAAACAGGAACGCTTGCAACGGTCAAGAAGATGCTTTCAAGAAATACACCTATACTTACAAGACTTACGATAGAGGGACATGGTGGAATTGCCGATGCAACACTTTACAGTCACAAAAAGGCTAAGCAGGATACGTATATTCCGTTAAAATCATCTGATGCCAGAATGGCAGATGTGACAAAATACGGCGGATATTCAAGTGTTACAACAGCATATCTTTTTCTTGTAGAACATGAAATAAAGGGTAAAAAGATAAGAACACTTGAGACGGTGCCGATATATTTGAAAGATAGATTAGAAAACAGTAAAGAGAAACTTGAAGAATATTGCAGAGAAACTTTAGGTTATACTAATCCATCTGTAAGAATGAAGAAAATCAAATTGCAGTCATTAATAAAACTTAATGGTTATTATATGCAGATTTCGGGAAGAACAGGCAATAGGTTTACGTTAAGAAATTATGTCCAGCTTTGCCTTAACGGTAAATGGGTTGATTATATTCACAAACTTGAAAAATATCAGGATAAAGGTGTTATTGATGATCTTATAACTGATGAAAGAAATGTCGAATTGTATAATGTTTTATGCGAAAAACATAGTGTGGGAATATTTACACTACGTCCGAATCTGGTAGGCGATAAAATAAAAAATGGTTATGATAAGTTTGTAAATCTTACTACAGAAGAACAAATAAAATTGCTTATTGAGATTATAAAACTGACGTGTGTTGGAATAGTTAGTGCTAATTTGACTTTAATAGGCGGTGCTGCTATAAGTGGGAAAATGCTCATGAGCAAGAATATAACTTATGCTAACGAATGCATTTTAATAAATCAATCTGTCACGGGATTATATGAGAACAGAATTGATTTATTAAGAGTATGAGTTGGCGTACAGTGGTAATCTCAAGCAGTGCAAAGCTTGATTATCATATGGGATATATGGTTGTGCGTAAAGATGAAGAGATAAAGATACATATAAGCGAAATATCAATTCTTATTATAGAGAGTACAGCCGTATCCCTTACAGCAGCATTGCTTAGTGAGCTTACCAAGAAAAAGATTAAAGTTATTTTTTGTGATGAGAAGAGAAATCCGTCATCTGAACTTGTATCGTATTATGGGGCACATGATACAAGTGAAAAAATAAGGCGGCAGATGGCATGGACAAATGACGTTAAGTCAATTATATGGACTGAGATTGTACGTGAAAAAATATTAAAGCAGGCAAAACATCTTGATGAATGGAATCTTGCAGAAGCAGAAATGCTATATAATTATATTAATGAAATAGAAATTGGCGATGCAAGTAACAGGGAAGGTCATGCAGCAAAAGTATATTTTAATGCTTTGTTTGGCAAAGATTTTACAAGAACAGAAGAAAACAGTATAAATGCAGCTTTAAATTATGGATACGGAATTATATTGTCTACATTTAACAGAGAAATAGTTTCTAATGGCTATATAACACAGATAGGACTTTTTCATGATAATATGTTTAATCAGTTTAATCTTGGTTCTGATTTAATGGAACCATTCCGTCCGTTAGTTGATTATATTGTAAGGTCATTAATGCCACAGAAGTTTGAACGAGAAGAAAAACTTGAAATTTTAAGAATATTACAACAGGAAGTTACAATTGCTGGAAGAAGGGAAGTAGTCAATAATGCCATTAAAATTTATTGCAAGAGTGTTTTTGATGCTTTAAATGAAGATGATACATCATTGATAAAATTTTATAAGGATGAGTTATAGATATATGAGAATAATTGTATTTTTTGATTTGCCTGTAATAACAGCAAAGAGCAGACGTGATTATTATAATTTTAGAAAATATCTTATAAAATCCGGCTTTGTTATGATGCAGGAGTCTGTATATTGTAAACTTGTACAGAATTCAACAATGGCTGATGCGTATATCAACAACATTAAGCAAAACAGACCACCGGCAGGATTAGTACAGTTACTCAAAGTTACAGAAAAACAATATGCAAAAATGGAATATATAGTAGGACGTGGGAAAAGTAATATTCTGGATACAGATGAAAGACTGGTGATTATATGAGTATGAGGGTTGTCTGGAGTGTTGGAAATCTGGATATAGAACTTCAGGAAAATAAAATTACGGTTATAACTATTGAAAATACAGAAGCATATGTTGATTTTTTAATGAATTTGAATCTGCAGGCAGAAGGACAGGCAGGGACAATAATAGTATCAGATGGAGTAAAGGAGCAGAACTTTGTAAAATCATGTGATGTTATATTTAATCCGTTTGCATTAGAGCTTAATAGTAAAAAGGTTTTGACAAAACTGTATCAAGAATTGCAGGAAATTGCTGATACAGTCTGTCAGGAAAAATACATACAGGTAAAATCTGATTTGATTGCGTTTATGGATGAACTTGCAGATAATAGTTCATATGCTCTTGAATTTGATTTGGAATTCGAAATATCGTCGTTGTTAAAAATATTTAATATGCATCTTTTAAATAATGCTCAGGGATTGCTTGAAAATATTATTGAATATATAAAGGCACAAAGTAGAATATGTAATATAAAAAATTTCTTTTTTATAAATTTGAAAGATTATTTGAATGAAAAAGATATTGACATGCTTTATGAATTTGTCAGATATGAGAAGGTTAATCTTATTTTAATAGAATCACACCAATCTCATGTGAATTTACAGGAAAAACGCTGGATTTTAGACATGGATAGGTGCATAATAGAACCAGATGAATTAACAGTGTAATCGCATTGCACATACAGCTCGGTGAGAACCTCAAATTTTGAATTTGAGGTTTGAGAGCTTTGTTAATTCAGAAGAGTATCAAACCTGCCGCCCTTGCATACGCAGAACAGGAGGGTTTGAGAGCTTTGTTAATTCAGAAGAGTATCAAACGTAAAGCAAACGGAGGTAACGAACATGACAGTTTGAGAGCTTTGTTAATTCAGAAGAGTATCAAACGCTTGTAGACGATATGATAGGCGGCATTGAGTTTGAGAGCTTTGTTAATTCAGAAGAGTATCAAACTGTCAGCAGAGAAAGCACCGCAAAGGTCGTGTTTGAGAGCTTTGTTAATTCAGAAGAGTATCAAACAAGAAAGGGTGAACGGTGGACGATATGGCAGTTTGAGAGCTTTGTTAATTCAGAAGAGTATCAAACAAAAAAGCTTGACCACTGCATGATATTTGTGTTTGAGAGCTTTGTTAATTCAGAAGAGTATCAAACATTGCTCCAAATCTAATTCTTTATAACATGGTTTGAGAGCTTTGTTAATTCAGAAGAGTATCAAACAGATAAGTGCAGATGATAGTAGGACAGAAGGTTTGAGAGCTTTGTTAATTCAGAAGAGTATCAAACAAAGCGAATAAAGCAATATCTGTAACGTGGGTTTGAGAGCTTTGTTAATTCAGAAGAGTATCAAACACAGTCTTGTAAGTTCAGTGAGTTCTTCTTGTTTGAGAGCTTTGTTAATTCAGAAGAGTATCAAACCACAGGGAAGTCAGGGCGGTGAAGTAGATGGTTTGAGAGCTTTGTTAATTCAGAAGAGTATCAAACGGCAAAGGAAACGGGGCGTATTTGTGGAGTGTTTGAGAGCTTTGTTAATTCAGAAGAGTATCAAACCCATTGTTTCACTCCTTTTATGCGTACAGGGTTTGAGAGCTTTGTTAATTCAGAAGAGTATCAAACAAAGCGAATAAAGCAATATCTGTAACGTGGGTTTGAGAGCTTTGTTAATTCAGAAGAGTATCAAACAACATCACTAAATACATCGGAAAAAAGATAGTTTGAGAGCTTTGTTAATTCAGAAGAGTATCAAACATAGGCATTTATGGCTTTGCTTTAGGTAGTGTTTGAGAGCTTTGTTAATTCAGAAGAGTATCAAACAGCAAGCATAGGGAAAATATATACACTCCGGTTTGAGAGCTTTGTTAATTCAGAAGAGTATCAAACACTTCCGTCGGCAGCTTCGGACACTCTCTGGTTTGAGAGCTTTGTTAATTCAGAAGAGTATCAAACTGAGTTTAAAAGGGAATGTAAAAGAGTATTGTTTGAGAGCTTTGTTAATTCAGAAGAGTATCAAACATACTTGACTTGCTACACGGCTCACTTGTAGTTTGAGAGCTTTGTTAATTCAGAAGAGTATCAAACTCACAAGTGCCGGATATAGGCAAATACAAGTTTGAGAGCTTTGTTAATTCAGAAGAGTATCAAACCTTGCAGAACTTGTTGATGAGCTTAGAAATGTTTGAGAGCTTTGTTAATTCAGAAGAGTATCAAACATATCCTGAACATAACAATTATGAGCATGAGTTTGAGAGCTTTGTTAATTCAGAAGAGTATCAAACATGGGACGATGTAACAACTCCGTCCGAATTGTTTGAGAGCTTTGTTAATTCAGAAGAGTATCAAACTGCCTATGCTACAGCTCCTGACTACTACCAGTTTGAGAGCTTTGTTAATTCAGAAGAGTATCAAACATGATTCCTGAAAATCTTGTGGTTGTATCTGTTTGAGAGCTTTGTTAATTCAAAAGTAGTATAGATAGCTTGATTTTATTGCTTGTTAATAAAATATATACATCATGAGTGGGCATATGAACTCGCTCACTTTGAGATGATTAGCACAATGGTGCATCAGCTCACACGCAACATGACGGTTGAACAGCTTAAAGGAACGCCGTTTGAAGCATACTATGTTGACCATACGGCGGGAATCTGGCCGCAGGCTGCAGGTGGAATTCCTTTCAATGCGTGCGAATTCCAGTCAAAAGGTGATGCAATTACAGATTTAACAGAAGACATGGCAGCGGAGCAGAAGGCACGTTCAACATATGAGAATCTTATAAGGCTTACAGATGACCCGGATGTGCTTGACCCATTGAGATTTTTGAGGGAGAGAGAAATAGTGCATTTTCAGAGATTTGGCGAAGCACTTTCAATGATTCAGGATAGTCTCAACTCAAAGAATTTCTATGCATTTAATCCTGAGTTTGACAAAGGCTGCAAATAATCAGATAATAGCAATAATACATGTCAATAATGATGTGGATTAATTGAAAGGAATTTGCATGCAGATGAAAGAGAAAATATTTACAATACCGGTTAACGATGCTTTTGACAGTGGATGTGAGTGTCCGGTATGTTATATGAAGCGTGAGCTTGAAAATGCAGCGGTTGAATATACGATGGGTCCCAGCTATATGGAGGATGATATAAGAGCAAAGACAGATGAGCTTGGATTTTGTGAAAAACATATCAAAGATGTATACAATTGTGAAAACAGGCTTGGTTTTGCACTTGTAATGAAAACTCATATGGATAGGGTTATAGCAGATATATCAAAAAAGGCACAGGAGCCTGTAAAAGGTAAAAAGCTGTTTTCAAAAGTGCAGCCTAATGGAATATCTGATTATACGAAAGAACTTAATACAAAATGTTTTGTATGTGAGAGGATAGAAGATACATTTAAAAGATATATAGATACAATAATTTATCTTTACAAACAGGATGAATCATTTAGGAAAAAATACAATGAATGCAAAGGATTCTGTACGCAGCATTACGGAATTCTCATAGAAGGGGCATCATCAAAAATGAGTGGTCAGATTCTTAATGATTTTGTTGAACAGACCAATAGGTTATATCTTGAAAACATGAAGCGTGTCCGTGATGATGTTGAATGGTTTATCAACAAATTTGACCATAAATATGCTGATGAACCTTGGAAAAATGCAAAAGATTCGCTTACAAGAGCAATGATAAAAACAGCTTCTGTTCTTCCTGAAGAAGAAAAGAAGAAAAAGTAAATTAAAACCCACGGAGCACTGAACTGATGGTGTTTCGTGGGCTTTTATTAAATGATTTAATAAATACAGAACTGTTTTATTCTTTCTCTTTGTGGGTATTGATACTTATTGATACATATTCGCGTGGGGTATCATTAGTCAGAGATTCAAAATCTATAGTATCAATGTCATCATTTTCATTATCAGCCGTGATTTCATCGGCGGTTTTATCAGCATTTTTATTTTTTCTATATTTAGTGAAGCAAGCAGCCAATGTGGCGGCAACAGCTCCGACAGCACCCGCGGCAGCAGTCAAAGCAATAATTTTCTTAGAATTCTTAGCCATATAATCCTCCTTGTTTTGCGAAGCAAAACTGTCATTGTGATATATTGTTTCTAAGTATTCTACTCTATAAACAAAATTTTTTAAAGTGCAAAATATAAAATAATAATAAAAATTCGTATTTTGCAGCTACAGTGTGATATTATATGAGAAAAATGAACGATAATATTACATGACAGATATGGGGTATACATATGGACGTTGAATATAAAGGAAAAGATACTATAATACATAATCTGAAAGATTTTGATCTGGGACAGACGATGGAGTGCGGACAGTGTTTTCATTTTCAGAAAATTGATGATGATGAATATGGAATGTCAGCATATGGAAAATTTCTGCATGCAGCCCAGAAGGATGATAAACTGTATTTATTTGATACAACAAAAGAAGAATTTGAAAAAATATGGTGTCATTATTTCGATTTGGATAGAGATTATGGTGAAATAAAGTCGTTTTTGTTGAAAGAAGATGAAAAATTGCGTGAGGCTGTGGAAAAGATGTGGGGTGTAAGAATTCTTAATCAGGAATTTTTTGAGACATTGATTTCATTTATAATTTCGCAGAATAAGCAGATTCCGCATATCAAACAGATCGTTGCAAGAATTTCACACGATTACGGCAAATATCAGGGAAGTGTTGGCGGGATTGATTTCTATGGTTTTCCGACGCCACAGCAGTTGTCACAAGCAGATATAGATGCATTGAGAGAGTGCAAAACGGGATTTCGTGCTCCATATATTTATAATGCGGTTGAATTTGTGAATAATGAAATAATAAAAGAAGAGAATTTAAGAAAATGTGGTGTGGATGAATGTCGTGAACAGCTTATGAAAATAAAAGGTGTGGGAATGAAGGTTGCTAACTGTGTGAGCCTTTTTGGATTAGGTTACAGGGAAGCATTCCCGGTTGACGTCTGGATAAAGAGGATTATGCAGAGTCTTTATTTTGATGGTGAGGAACATTCCAACGCGGAAATAGAGGCATATGGCGTGGAGCATTTCGGAAAATATGGCGGCTATGCACAGCAGTATCTATTTTATTATGGAAAATCAGAAAAAATAGGATTGGAAAATAAGACAAATTAGTTGCTTATGGAATAGCAGAAAAAATATTAAAAAATTATAATGAAATCATTAAATAAATAATATATTTAAAATAGCTGTTGACAAACAAAAAGGGTAGTGATATTTTAATGTTATCGTAATTAGCACTCGAAAATAATGAGTGCTAACAGAACAAGAGCTGCCAGCAAGGAAAGAATCAATGACAGCAGAATGGAGGAATATTAATTATGAAGTTAGTACCATTGGGCGACAGAGTCGTAATTAAAGCATTAGTTGCAGAAGAAACAACAAAGTCAGGCATTGTTTTACCTGGTCAGGCAAAGGAAAAACCACAGCAGGCAGAGGTAGTTGCAGTAGGACCTGGCGGAATGGTAGACGGCAAAGAAGTTAAGATGCAGGTTAAGGCCGGAGATAAGATTATTTATTCTAAATATGCAGGAACAGAAGTTAAGCTTGAAGATGAAGAATATATAATTGTTAAGCAGTCAGATATTCTTGCAATAATTGAATAATAGATAATATAGGCATTGAATTATAATTTGATTTAATATTTAATCAGGAGGCAATAATTATGGCAAAGGAAATTAAATATGGCATAGATGCAAGAAAAGCACTTGAAGCAGGTGTTAACCAGCTTGCAGATACAGTAAGAGTAACACTCGGACCTAAGGGAAGAAACGTAGTCCTTGATAAATCATACGGTGCACCACTTATTACTAACGATGGTGTTACAATTGCAAAGGACATAGAACTTGAAGATAAGTTTGAAAATATGGGTGCACAGCTTGTTAAGGAAGTTGCAACAAAGACTAATGATGTTGCAGGTGATGGTACAACAACAGCCACAGTTCTTGCACAGGCAATGGTAAATGCCGGTATGAAGAATCTTGCAGCAGGTGCTAATCCTATTATTTTAAGAAGAGGTATGAAGAAAGCTACTGATTGTGCAGTGGAAGCAATTGCAAAGATGAGCCAGAAGGTTACTGGCAAAGACCAGATTACAAAGGTAGCTTCAATTTCAGCAGGTGACCCGGAAGTAGGACAGCTTGTTGCTGATGCAATGGAGAAGGTTTCTAATGATGGTGTCATCACAATTGAAGAGTCTAAGACAATGAAGACAGAACTTGACCTTGTTGAAGGTATGCAGTTCGACAGAGGATATATTTCAGCATATATGGCAACAGATATGGATAAGATGGAAGCAAATCTTGATGACCCATATATCCTTATTACAGATAAGAAGATTTCTAACATTCAGGAAATTCTTCCAATTCTTGAACAGATTGTACAGAGCGGTGCAAAGCTTCTTATTATCGCTGAAGATATTGAAGGTGAAGCACTTACAACACTTATTGTTAATAAATTAAGAGGAACATTCAATGTTGTCGGTGTTAAGGCTCCGGGCTATGGTGACAGACGCAAAGAAATGTTAAAGGATATTGCAATTCTTACAGGTGGTCAGGTTATTTCAGAAGAACTTGGACTTGAACTTAAAGATACAACAATGGATATGCTTGGACGTGCTAAGTCAGTTAAGGTTCAGAAGGAAAATACTGTAATCGTTGACGGCGAAGGCAACAAGGAAGATATTCAGGCAAGAATTGCACAGATTAAGGCTCAGCTTGAAGAGACAACATCTGATTTTGATAAAGAAAAACTTCAGGAAAGACTTGCAAAACTTTCTGGCGGTGTTGCTGTTATCCGTGTCGGTGCAGCTACAGAAACAGAAATGAAAGAGAATAAGTTAAGACTTGAAGATGCTCTTGCAGCTACAAAGGCAGCAGTTGAAGAAGGTGTTATCTCAGGTGGTGGTTCAGCATATATCCATGCATCTAAGGAAGTTGAAAAACTTACTAAGACACTTTCTGGCGATGAAAAGACTGGTGCTGAGATTATTCTCAAGGCTCTTGAAGCTCCACTCTTCCATATTGCAGCTAATGCCGGTCTTGAAGGTGCGGTTATTATCAACAACGTAAGAGAATCAGAAGTGGGTACAGGTTTTGATGCGTTAAATGAAACATATGTAAATATGATTGATGCAGGTATCCTTGACCCTGCAAAGGTTACAAGAAGTGCATTACAGAATGCTACAAGTGTTGCATCTACACTTCTTACAACAGAATCAGTTGTTGCAACTATTAAAGAAGATACTCCAGCAATGCCAGCAGGTGGTGCCGGAATGGGAATGATGTAAAATATGTATAATGTTTCAACAGAGCAGATAATAAAGGTAAAAGCACCTAAGAATGCACTTATCTTTAAAATAATAATGATAATAGCATGTATTCTTGCGGTTACAACAATTCCACAGACACATGCATTTGGTCTTCTGTTATTTGTTGTACTTGTAGTGTTTACTGTTTTTGTATTCAGATATTACAATGCGGAATATGAGTATTCACTTGTTGACGGAGAACTTACAGTAGACAGGATTATGGCAAGAACAAGAAGAAAAAGATGTGGTGTCTACGATTTAAGTAAAGCTGAGCTTGTTGCAAAGACAGGAAGCCAGGATGCTTTGAGAATGGAACACAGACAGTTAAGAACACATGATTATACTTCCAATGAAGGGAATGAAGCTGTTGTCATTTATACATTTAATGTAAATAATGAGATGGAGAGACTACTCATAGAACCGTCAGAGTCAATGCTTGAAGCGGTAAAAGAAACAGTCCCTAAGCAGTCATATAAGGTTGACTGATAAAATATACAATGTTTTTTAATACAATAGCAAATGGAAAGATGAGAAAAAATTTCTTGACTTTCTATTTGCTATTTGTTATATTGTCTGATAATATTATAGCAAGGGCGGACGAAGATGTACGCCGAAAGAGATATCCGAAACGAATAAGTATTCGGATATTTTTGCAACATAAAGATAATATAAAAGAAAGCGAGGATAAAGATTACAATGGGTAAAATTATTGGCGAAGGAATTACATTTGATGATGTGTTATTAGTACCACAGTATTCAGAAGTAACACCTAACATGATTGACTTATCAACACAGCTTACAAAGAATATTAAGCTTAACATTCCGCTTATGAGTGCGGGAATGGATACAGTAACAGAACATAGAATGGCAATTGCTATGGCAAGACAGGGCGGTATCGGTATTATTCATAAAAACATGTCTATCGAGCAGCAGGCAGAAGAGGTTGATAAGGTTAAGCGTTCAGAAAACGGTGTAATCACAGACCCATTTTATCTTCATCCTGATAATACACTTGCGGATGCAAATGACCTTATGGGTAAGTTCAGAATTTCAGGCGTTCCTATTACAGATGATAACGGTAAGCTTGTTGGTATCATCACAAACAGAGACTTAAAGTTTGAAGAAAATTTCGACCGTCCAATCAGTGAATGTATGACAAGTGAGAATCTTATTACTGCACCAGTTGGAATTACACTTGATGAAGCAAAGAAGATTCTTGCAAAGGCAAGAAAAGAAAAGCTTCCTATTGTTGATAATGATTTCAAATTAAGAGGTCTTATCACAATTAAGGATATTGAAAAGCAGATTAAGTATCCGGCATCAGCACATGATTCACAGGGCAGACTTCTTGCAGGTGCCGCAGTAGGCATAACATCTAATGTTATGGATAGAGTACAGGCTCTTGTTGATGCAAAGGTTGACTGTATTGTTATTGACTCAGCACATGGTCATTCAAAGAATATTATTACAACATTAAAGAATATTAAGTCAGCATTCCCTGATTTACAGGTTATTGCCGGTAATATTGCAACAGGAGCAGCTGCAAAAGCTCTCTGTGAGGCTGGTGTAGATGCTGTCAAAGTTGGTATCGGACCTGGTTCTATCTGTACAACAAGAGTTGTAGCGGGTATTGGTGTGCCTCAGGTTACAGCTGTTATGAGTGCATATGAAGAAGCTAAGAAGTATGGAATTCCTGTTATCGCTGATGGTGGTATCAAGTATTCAGGTGATATTGTTAAGGCTATTGCAGCCGGTGGTAATGTATGTATGCTCGGAAGTCTTCTTGCAGGATGTGATGAAGCACCTGGTACATTTGAGTTGTTCCAGGGAAGAAAATACAAAGTATACAGAGGCATGGGTTCTATCGCAGCTATGGAAAACGGAAGCAAAGACAGATATTTCCAGACAGGTGCAAAGAAGCTGGTTCCGGAAGGCGTTGAAGGACGAGTTGCATATAAGGGACTTGTTGAAGATACAATATTCCAGCTTATGGGTGGCCTCCGTTCAGGTATGGGCTATTGTGGAGCACCTACAATTCCTGTACTTCAGGAGACTGGTCAGTTTATTAAGATGTCATCAGCAGCATTAAGAGAGAGTCATCCACATGATATTCATATCACAAAGGAAGCTCCTAACTACAGTGTTGAAGATAAATAAATTAATAATTATTGTGTGATTGTGAAAAAGAGGGTTCAATTTGAACTCTCTTTTTCTTGATTTTTTTACTATTTAGGGTATACTTATTATGTTATATTGATTTTTCAATGGAGTCGTGAAAAAGAAAAGACTAGAAACCTGGAGGGGTCCTATGGGAGATATTTTACTAAGCAGTTATATAGCAAAGAACCGCAACGGTGCTAATTTTACCGATGCGGAATTAAAAGCATTAAAAGAGGGCAATCTTGACAATATGGTATCGATATTTGTGCCTATGAAAAACGACAAATATGTCCAGCAGTTACAGTGCGTTTTAAAGAGCATGAGATACTATATGGGAGAAGATGTAAGTCTTTTGCAGGTTAATCTTGAAGATAATCATCGTGAGCACTTTGTCGGATGCCAGATGATGGATGGCGATGAAGAAGTATTTTTTGCAATAGGCGGAAGCGATGACGCACTTATAAAGGTTGCATCAAGATTTGCACAAGTTGATTTTGATGAATTTGATTCGGATGCATATGATGCAATATGTGAGTTTATCAATTGTACTAACGGAATGTTCGCAACAAAGCTGAGTGACCAGGAAATTGAGGTGATATTAAGACCGCCTGTATTTTATGGTGATGCCAGTATATCCGGTGATAATGGATTTTATGTTGTGACAATGGAAATTGACGGAACTGAGTTTAATGTGATTATGTCAGTATCTGACAAGGTACGTTTAAAAACTATAAAAACTAATTGTGTTTAATGCAGAGGGAGATTTGTTATGGCAAAGATATTAATTGTAGATGATTCAAAGACATCAAGAAGATTTTTAAGAAATATGCTTGAAAAGGCTGGACATGAAATTGTATATGAAGCAGTTAATGGAAGAGAAGGCGTTGATAAATACAAAGAATTACATCCTGATATAGTCACTATGGATATAACAATGCCGGTTCTTGACGGAATAGATGCAGTTAGCGAGATTATGGATTATGATAAAGAGGCTAAAGTTATCATGGTCACAGCTGCAGGACAGAAAAACAATATGGTTGAAGCATTAAAGAAAGGTGCATCAGACTTTATTCAGAAACCATTCGAGAGTGATGTTATTCTTGAAGTGGTTCAGAAAGTATTAGAAGAATAGGAATAAGTATGTATAATTATAAACTGGTAATACAATATGATGGAACAAGATACGACGGATGGCAGCGTATGGGAAAGGATGAGTCCATCAATACGATTGAATATAAGATTGCTGAGATATTAAGAAAGATGACGGGTGAGGAAATCCAGATATTTTGTGGATGCAGGACAGAAAAAGGTGTCCATGCAAGAGGTCAGGTTATCAATTTCAAGCTTGATGAGCAAAAGAAACCTTATGAAGTGAAAAATTATCTCAACAGATACCTTCCAAGGGATATTGCTGTTATATCAGCAGAGGTTGTGCCGGAAAGATTTCACAGTCAGCTTAATGCAAAAGGAAAGGTATATGTATACCAGCTTGACACAGGTGATGTGGCTGATGTATTTGAGAGAAGATACAGATATAATACATTTGAGAAACCTGATTTTAAAGCAATGAGAAAAGCTGCCGGGTATTTTGCCGGCGAGCATGATTTTAAAGCGTTTACAACTGCTAAGAAGAGCAAATCAACTGTACGTACAATTAATTCAATTGATATAGTGGAAAATGGCGATAAAGTAAAGATAATAATATCTGCCAATGATTTTTTACATAATATGGCACGATATATGATTGGTATGCTGCTCGATGTTGGCAATGGTTTAAAGAAGCCTGAAGCAGTAAGAGATATTATGGATGGCAAAGATGTACAGATGTCACTTCCGGCAGAAAGTTACGCACTTTTTCTTGAAAAAATCATATACCAGGAGGCATAATTATATATGAAAACAATTATAGAACATATTGGTGATGTTGTCAGCAAAGCATTTGAGGAATGTGGATATGACGCATCATATGCAAAGATTACAATATCCAACAGACCTGATTTATGCGAATATCAGTGCAATGGTGCGATGGCGGCAGCAAAAGCATACAAGAAAGCACCATTTATGATTGCAGATGAGGTAGTAGAAAAATTATCAGGCAACTCAATGTTTGAAAAGATTGAGAGTGTAAAGCCTGGATTTATTAATATCAATATATCAGCTGGATATCTTGCTGATTTTGTGAACAGCATGTCTGAAAAAGAAAAATTCGGATATGAGCCAGAAGTGACAAATAAGACTGTAATAGTTGATTACGGTGGAGCTAATGCGGCGAAACCTCTTCATGTTGGACATCTTCGTTCGGCAGTAATCGGCGAGAGTGTTAAAAGAATCCAGAAATATGCAGGCAATAATGTAATTGGAGATGTACATCTTGGAGACTGGGGTCTTCAGATGGGACTTATTATAGAAGAGTTAAGGGACAGAAAGCCTGAACTTCCGTATTTTGATGAGAATTACACAGGTGAATACCCAGCTGAACCACCATTCACAATATCAGAACTTGAAGAAATATATCCGACAGCAAGTGCAAAGTCAAAAGATGATGAAGCATTTCTTGCAAGAGCCCATGAAGCAACATTGAAACTTCAGAGTGGCGATAAAGCATGTACTGCTATATGGCATCATATAATGAATGTATCAAAGGCTGATTTGAAGAAAAATTATGATAATCTTAATGTTCATTTTGACCTTTGGAAAGGTGAAAGTGATGCACAGCCATACATTCCTGATATGATACAGTCAATGATAGACAGTGGACTTGCATATGAAAGCCAGGGAGCGACAGTTGTTGACATACAGGAAGACACAGATACGAAGGAACTTCCTCCATGTATCATAAGAAAGTCAGATGGTGCAGCACTTTATGCGACATCGGACCTTGCTACACTTGTAGAAAGAGAAAAAATGTATCATCCTGATTCATATATTTACCTTGCAGACAAACGTCAGGAACTTCATTTTACACAGGTGTTCAGAGTTGCGAAAAAGGCCGGGATTGTAAAGCCTGACGCTGATATGACATTCCTGGGCTTCGGCACAATGAACGGAAACGATGGAAAGCCGTTTAAGACACGTTCTGGTGGCGTTATGAGACTTGAAAACCTTATAGCAGATATTCAGGATGCTGTTTATGGAAAAATAACTGAAAACAGGACAATGGATCAAGCAGAAGCCAGAGATACTGCACGTATAGTCGGACTTGCAGCATTAAAGTATGGTGATCTTTCTAATCAGGCTTCAAAAGATTATGTGTTTGATGTTGAAAGATTTACTTCATTTGAGGGAAATACAGGTCCATATATTCTTTATACAATAGTAAGAATTAAATCAATTCTTGCAAAATATGCAGCAGAGGGCGGTAAGACAGACAATCTTAAATTGCTTCCACCGGTGAGTGCTTCTGAGAAGAATCTTGAACTTGCACTTGTAAAATATCTTGATGTGATGGAAGCAGCATATATGGATAAAGCACCTCATAAAATCTGTCAGTATATTTATGAGATTTCAAATGTTTTTAATGGATTTTATCATGATACAAAGATACTTGCAGAGCAGGATAAAGAAAGAAAAGAAAGCTATATATCATTGATTTCACTTACGAAGGATATTCTTTTAAGCTGTATAGATTTGCTTGGAATAGAATGTCCTGAGAGGATGTAAAAAGGAGGAATAAACCGGGGCACAACCTTGGATTTATGTTTAGATATGAAATTATTATCATTTGCCATTCCATGCTATAATTCAGCGGATTATATGGAAAAATGTATTAAGTCAGTTCTTATTGGCGGTGAGGATGTAGAAGTTATAATTGTTGATGATGGTTCGACAAAGGATGATACTGCAGAAATAGCAGACAGATATGCCAAGATGTATCCTACTATAGTAAAAGCTGTTCATCAGGAAAATGGCGGACATGGACAGGCTGTGAATACAGGACTTGCACATGCCACAGGAAAGTTTTTTAAGGTGGTTGACAGCGATGACTGGGTAGATGCCAGAAGTTACAAAAAGATTCTTACAACTTTAAAAAGCTTTGTAGAAGGCGAAGAGCCGGATATGGTTATTGCCAATTATGTATATGATAAAGTTGGTGCTAAGAGAAAAAAGGTGATTCATTATGATAATGTATTTCCTGTTGAGCAGATGTTTGGCTGGGATGATATAGGTAAGTTTAAAATAGACCAGTACATACTCATGCATTCTGTTATATATAGGACACAGCTTTTAAAAGATTGCGCGTTACAGCTTCCTAAGCATACGTTTTATGTTGATAACATATTTGTATTTGAACCGCTTCCATATGTTAAGAAAATGTATTACATTAATACTAATTTTTATAGATATTTTATCGGAAGAGACGACCAGTCTGTCAATGAAACAGTTATGATTTCAAGAATAGACCAGCAGATACGTGTCACAAAGCGTATGATTGATTCATTTATTAAAAGCGGCGTACAGAATAAAAAATGCAGGATGTATATGCGTAATTATTTGAGGATAATGATGGAAGTATCATCAATATTTCTTATATTATCAGGCACAAAAGAAAATTTTGAAAAGAAAGAAGAACTTTGGAATTATGCAAAGAAAAGTGATGCAAAGCTGTATCGTTCACTTAGATACAGTGTGCTTGGCAATTCTGTAAATATTCCGGGAAAGAGCGGAAGATGGCTTTCAAGAATGGGATATAAAGTTATGAATAAGCTTATTGGATTTAATTAGAATTTTATAATGGGAGATGTATAAAATATGATTCTTGATTTATTTAAACTTGATGGTAAAGTTGCTGTTGTTACAGGTGCCAATACAGGACTTGGACAGGGAATGGCGATTGCTCTTGCACAGGCTGGTGCAAAAGTTGTTCTTGTGGGAAGAAGAAATTGCGATGAAACCCAGGCAAAAATTGACGAATTTGGAGGACAGTCAGCACAGGTACTTGCTGATTTATCATTGACAGAGAGTGTTGACCAAGTTCTTTCAGGTGCACTTGATGCATTTGGACGAGTTGATATTCTTGTTAATAATGCGGGAATAATAAAAAGATGTGATGCGATTGATGTGCCAAAGCAAGACTGGGATTCAGTGATTAATGTCAATCTTAATATGGTATTTTTACTTTGTCAGGCATTTGCAAAGCAATATGTAAAACAGGGTGATGGTGGTAAGATTATCAATGTATGCTCAATGCTTTCATTTCAGGGTGGAATACGAGTTCCGGCATATACTGCAAGTAAGAGTGCGGTTATGGGACTTACAAAAGCACTCGCAAATGAATGGGCATCAAAAGGAATTCAGGTAAATGCGATAGCACCTGGATATATGGCAACTAATAATACATCACAGCTTAGAAGTGATGCAGACAGAAGCGAGGCTATTCTTGACAGAATACCGGCAGGACGCTGGGGAACACCTGAAGATATGCAGGGAGCAGCAGTATTTCTTGCATCAAAAGCCTCTGACTATGTTAATGGTTACACAGTTGCTGTTGACGGCGGCTGGCTTGCAAGATAAATATAAAAACGGATTCATGCATGTATAAAGCGTGAATCCGTTTTTTGCATGTTTCAATAAAACATGTCTTCAATATAATCCTAAAATAAAACTTTGCATTTATTCATATCAACATGGCTTTTTATAAAATCAGAGGCTGCATTACGCTGGTTTTCAGGAATGTCAGCTTCACGAAGCATAACAGTCATTTTTGAATTTTCAAAAAGCATATAGTAACCGAATTTTTTATATATAGTAGTAAATGAATCCCATTCATAGTTGAGTGTCTTGTCATAGTCAGGAATTTCAGCGAGAATTCCCGAATCCATAAGTGTAATTGTACATGGAGCACTCTCAGAAGCCTCGCGGTTTTTTAAGTGATAATTAACACTGCTTTTGAACTGGAAGAAAAATATATAAATCGGGTATGCCCAGCATGCCGCATATATAACTGCCAGGTACGTATTGAGAAATCCCAGTACAATAAGAACAATTGTTATGACGGCAGGTGTCCATGTTAAAATAGTCTCGACAGGATTTCTTACAAATCTGTTCCAGAAAACAATTTTTTTGTATTCATCACCGCTTGCTTTAAGTGTAGTCTTATATTTTATATAATCCATGAAAAAACCATCCTTTAATAAATGAAATGTAATATATAACGCCCATAAAAATGCACTTTGATATAATAACATTATATTTAATTTTATACAAGGTGTTTGCAAAGATGATAAAATAATATATAATAAGATACAGAAACCATAGTTGGTGACATTGGTTGCTTACATAATTTAAAAAAGAAGGTTTGAGTGTAGTATAGTGGATAATTATATTATGAAGGATGAAGTGATGACAAATATAGTTTCATTGCTTGAATCTGATGAGACATTTGCAGAGATTGTTGAAAAAATACTCAGAGAAGCAGAGAGATATCTTTGTACTTCACATGCGGCAGTGCTTCAGGTAAGCACAGATGGTAAACTGATTAATACAGTTATAAGTTATGTCGGTGAAGACGAACTGCCTCTTAAAATAAACAATATACCAAAATCAAAGTTTTTGATAGGCAGTGATGAGTTAAAATGTTGTGCAACAGGCAAATGTAGTGAAGAAGAAAAATATGCACTTGAGACATTCGGAGTAAGGTCAAGCGTAGTAGTACCTATATTTATCAATGATTCGTGTGCCATGTATTTTGCTGTATTTGATGTCCGTAATGAGCTTTGCTTCGATAAAGTGAGAATGCAGTTTATCAGGGATGTATCAAGGATAATACAGAGCATAGCACAAAAGAAGGTTACTAATAATTCGTTATTGTCATCTTACGAAGTATTAAGGGATATTTTGAGCAGTATCGGCTCCGGAATAATGGTCTTTGATAAGCACGGCGATGAGATTTATTTTGAAAATGACGTGGCAAGAAAGACTGATGAAGTAAGACGTACAATACAAAAGTGCGTAAAAGAAAGAGTTATAAGACAGGATAATGCCAAGAAGCCGGAAAACGATGAAGAGACTGAGACAGAAAGACCGATAGAACATTATGATCCGGAATCAGGTCTGTGGTTTGAAATTAAGTTTTCTGACCTGACATGGATAGACGGAAGTGCTGTTATTGTATGCACGGCTGTTGATATAACGCAGAAAAAGAAGAATCAGCAGAAGATAGAATATCAGGCAAATAATGATTTTCTCACAGGACTTTATAACAGAATGAAGTGTGAACTTGACCTGAGAAATATTATTCGTGATGCAGTATGTTCCAATCAGAAAGGTGCATTAATGTTTATTGACCTTGATGATTTTAAACATATCAATGACGGGTTGGGACACCAGTATGGCGATTTGTTATTACAGCAGATAGCAGCCGGATTGCAGGGGATTCCGGGGCTTCGTGGACACTGTTACAGAATGGGCGGAGATGAATTTGTTGTAATAGTAAAGCCTGAACAGTTTATCGGAATTTCCAAAATCATAAAAAATGTCGTTGCATTATTTAACAGGCCATGGTATCTGAGAGGAACGGAATATTTCTGTACAATGAGCATGGGTGTTGCAACATTTCCTGATAACAGCGATGACGTGCATGAAATAGTTAAAATGGCAGATATGGCAATGTATGATGCCAAGAGAAGCGGAAAGAACAGATATAATTTCTATGACGGAAGCAAGAATCACAATACGGTCCAGAGACTTGATATAGAAAATAATATGAGGCAGGCGGTTGCGTCACAGATTCATGAATTTGTAGTATTTTACCAGCCGGTTGTTGATACTGTTACCAAAAAATGTATGTCATGTGAGGCACTTGTACGATGGGACAGTAAAGCACTCGGATTTATGGGACCAGGGGATTTTATACCGCTTGCTGAATACCTCGGACTTATAACAGATATAGGAGATTATGTGCTGGAAGAAGCATGCAGGCAGTGTAAGATATGGAATGACAAAGGATACAAGGATTTTCATATTAATGTCAATCTGTCCGTAGTACAGCTACTTCAGCAGAATGTTGTTGAGAATGTCGGCCGTATATTAAGCAGGACAGGTGTTAATCCGAGAAATATAGTTCTTGAGATAACAGAGTCATTTGCAATAAATGATATGGAAAGAGTCCTTAAAATTATTTCCGGTTTAAAGGCACTCGGTCCAAGAATTGCACTTGATGATTTCGGAACAGGATATTCATCGCTTAATTATATAAAACAGCTTCCGCTCAATATTATAAAAGTGGATAAAACATTTATTGATGATATAGTTGAAGATGAATATGCACAGGCTTTTGTAAAGCTTATTGTTGATTTGTCAAAGACAATCGGAACACAGATTGTTGTTGAGGGTATCGAGGATATGGAACAATATAATCTTTTAAAGGAGATAGGTGTTAATTATATTCAGGGATATTACTTTGGCAAGCCGGTTCCGGCAAACCAGTTTGAATTTGAATATCTTGGAAAAGTACTGAATGATAATAAATAGGATACAATAGATTGTTGTGTCGGGAAGGAGAGGATAATGAAAACGTTAATTAAGGGAGGAAGGGTATTAGACCCTGCCAGCAAAACAGATGCTGTAAAGGATGTTCTTTTTGAGGATGGTGTTATCCTTAAAGTGGCAGAAAATATTACAGATGATGCAGAAAATGTTATTGACGCAGACGGGATGTTTGTAATGCCGGGACTTATAGATTTACATGTCCATTTCAGGGAGCCTGGTTTTGAGCATAAAGAGACAATCCGTACAGGTGCGAGAGCAGCTGCAAGAGGTGGATTTACAACGGTTTGTGCCATGCCTAATACTAAGCCTGCTATTGACAGCGTTGAGATGGTAAGATATATAATTGATAAGGCAAAAGAAGTTACAGATATTAATGTACTTCCGATTGCTGCAATAACAGCCGGACAGGATGGAGAATATATTACAGACTTTGAAAAACTCAAAGAAAACGGAGCTGTTGCTGTAAGTGAGGATGGCAAGTCTGTTATGAATGCCAGAGTTGCAAGACAAGCTATGAGACTTGCCGCAGAAGTTGACATACCTGTGTTTGCCCACTGTGAGGATAAGAATCTTGTTGCAAGAGGCGTCATGAATGCCGGTGAGAAAGCAAAAGAGATGGGATTTTATGGCATTATGAATGCTGTTGAGGATGTAATTGTTGCAAGAGATATTCTTCTTGCAAAAAATACAGGTGCCAGATTGCATTTATGCCATTGTTCAACAAAAGACAGTGTAAGAATGGTTGAACTTGCAAAGAAAGAGGGACTTCAGGTAACAGCTGAGGTTACACCACATCATTTTACACTTACAGAAGACGCAATTACAAGCGATGATGCTAATTTTAAGATGAATCCGCCACTCAGAAAACAGGAAGATGTGGATGAGTTAAAAGAGGGATTATCATCAGGAATAATGGATTGCATTTCAACAGACCATGCACCACATCACAAGACTGAAAAAGAGCGTTCATTTGTCGATGCACCATTTGGAATTACAGGACTTGAGACATCTGTAGCACTTACAATCACAGAGCTTGTTGATAAAGGCGTTTTGACACCGCTTCAGATGGCAGAAAGAATGAGTTACACACCGGCTCAGATTATAAAGAGTGACAGGGGAACGCTTCTTGAGGGAAGACCGGCAGATATAACAATTATCGACCCTGCAGACGAATATGTTATTGACAGTTCAATGTTTGCTTCAATGGGTAAAAATACACCATTTAACGGAAAGATTGTAAAAGGAAGGGTACGTTATACAATAGCCGGTGGAAAGACAGTATATTCTTACAGACCGGGCTGTGAATGTATTGTAGATAAAGATGTTCCTAAACTTTAATATATATTGAAAGGATTTATTAGACGATGATTAACAAGTTAGTAGACAAGATTAAGAAGCAGAATGCACCTGTAGTAGTGGGACTTGATCCTATGATGAAATTTGTTCCAAAACATCTTCAGGATGCTGCATTTAAAGAATATGGAGAGACACTTGAGGGTGCAGCAGAAGCCATATGGCAGTTCAACAAAGCTATCATTGATAATATATATGATATAGTTCCTGCGGTAAAACCACAGGTTGCAATGTATGAGCAGTTTGGTATTCCGGGAATGATTGCATTTAAGAAGACTGTAGATTACTGCCATGAAAAAGATATGGTTGTAATCGGTGATGTCAAGAGGGGGGATATCGGCTCAACATCAGAGGCATATGCTGTTGCTCATCTTGGCAAAGTTAAGGTTGGAAATAAAGAGATAGCTGCATTTGATGAAGACTTTGCAACAGTTAATCCATATCTTGGTTCAGATGGAATTAATCCTTTCCTCAAAGTATGCAAGGAGGAGAAAAAAGGAATATTTATACTTGTTAAGACATCAAATCCTTCAAGTGGAGAATTTCAAGACAGACTTATCGATGGCAGACCTCTTTATGAACATGTCGGTGAAAAAGTAAATGAGTGGGCTATGCAGTGCATGGGCGATGATTACAGCTATGTAGGAGCAGTTGTAGGAGCTACATATCCTGAGATGGGTAAAGTTTTAAGAAAAGTCATGCCTAAGTCATTCATTCTCGTTCCAGGATATGGTGCCCAGGGTGGAAAGGCAGAAGATTTAGTGCATTTCTTTAATGAAGACGGTCTCGGTGCCATAGTAAACAGCTCAAGAGGAATTATTGCAGCATATGCAAAAGAAGAATATGCTAAGTTTGGTGAGGCAAACTTTGCTGATGCTTCAAGACAGGCAGCAATAGACATGATTAATGATATTAATGGAGCTTTAAATAAAAGATAATTAATGAGGAGAATTTCTTATGTCATTTAGAGAAAATGCTAAGATAATAAAAACAGGCTGTCTTGGGACCGGGGTATATGAGATATGGTTTGAGACATCAGATATTGCAAAGGCAGCAAAACCTGGACAGTTTATATCAGTATACAGTGCTGACGGTTCAAGGCTTCTTCCACGTCCAATCAGTATATGTGCAATAGTCGATAACAAGTTAAGAATTGTATATAGAACAGTTGGGGCGGGAACAAAAGAATTTTCATCAATGAAAGAAGGAGAGAGTCTCTCAATTCAGGGACCTCTCGGCAATGGATATGATGTCAATGCCACATATGCTTCAAAAGATGCAATAATTTTCGGTGGTGGTATCGGAATTCCGCCTATGCTTGAACTTGCAAAACAGTTGAACTGCAAAAAACAGATAGTTCTTGGATACAAAGATGAGCTGTTTCTTAATGAAGAATTTGAAAAATACGGAACAGTTACAATTGCGACAGAAGACGGAAGCTGTGGAACAAAAGGAAATGTTCTTGATGCTGTGAAAGCACATAATATTAAGGGTGATGTTATATACGCCTGCGGACCAATGCCTATGCTTCGTGCGATAAAAGCCTATGCTCTCGAAAATAATATTGAGTGTTATATTTCATTAGAAGAAAAAATGGCATGCGGAATCGGTGCATGTCTTGCATGTGTATGCAAATCAAAAGATATTGATGACCATTCAAAAGTCCATAATAAGAGGGTTTGCAAAGAAGGTCCTGTATTTAATGCTAAGGAGGTGGAGATATAATGCCAGCAGAATCAGTAAATATGTCAGTAAATATTGCCGGTGTTACATTTAAAAATCCGGTTACGGTTGCTTCCGGAACATTTGGTTCAGGCATGGAATACAGTGAATATGTTGACCTTAACAGACTTGGTGCTGTGACAACAAAAGGTGTTGCTAATGTGCCATGGCCTGGCAATCCAACTCCACGAATAGCAGAAACGTACGGTGGGATGATTAATGCAATCGGACTTCAGAATCCGGGGCTTGATACATTTTTAACAAGAGACATTCCATTTCTTAAAAAATATGATACGAAAATCATTGTAAATGTCTGCGGAAAGAGCAAAGAAGATTACATTGATGCTGTTGAAAAACTTTCAGAAGCACCTGTTGACATGCTTGAAATTAATATATCATGCCCAAATGTAAAAGATGGCGGAATTGCATTTGGACAGAGAGCTGAGTCAGCAATGGAGATAACAAGTGCCGTTAAAAGGGTATCAAAAAAACCTATAATAATGAAATTAAGTCCTAATGTAACAGATATTACAGAGATGGCAAAGGCTGTTGAAGCCGGCGGTGCGGATGCTGTATCACTTATAAATACGCTTACAGGCATGAAGATTGATATCAACAGACGTACATTTGCGGTTGCTAATAAAACAGGCGGTCTTTCAGGTCCTGCAATTAAGCCGGTTGCCGTAAGAATGGTATATCAGGTTGCCAATGCGGTAAACATTCCGATAATTGGAATGGGTGGAATTGCAAGTGCCGAAGATGCATTAGAGTTCATAATGGCAGGTGCAACGATGGTTGCAGTTGGAACAGCCAATTTCAACGACCCTATGACAACCATCAAGGTGATTGAAGGAATACAGTCATTTATGAAAAAAAATGGAATTAAAGATATAGCGGAAATAACAGGCTGTGTAAAATAAGTAACTAATCCATGTGTTTGTAATTAAGCAAATACATGGATTTTTTTATATTGGATTTTGAAGTATCTATCTTTCGGAATATATATGATTAAGGTTGATAAAATTATGAAAACTGGATATAATTATGTTGTAAGGAAAGTAAGGAATATATTACTTGAGAATGGAGGTTTTTATATGGAATTAGCAAAAGTAACATCAAAAGGTCAGGTTACTATACCTATTGAAATCAGAAAGAAACTTGGAATTAAGAATGGTGATAAGATATTGTTTGTAGAGGAGTCTGGAAGAATATATATGATGAATTCTTCGATGGATGCACTTTTGGAAGCACAGAAAGCATTTGCAGGAGAGGCAGAAAGGCTTGGACTTAAAGATGATGATGATGTGATGGCAATGATAAAGGAACTCAGGGAAGAAAGCGTGGTGAAGTAGATGAGAATTATGCTTGACACTAATATTCTGATATCAGTATTGCTTTTTCCTGGAGCTAAAATGAATGCGATGATGAATTATATATTCACACACCATCAGCTTGTATTGTCATCTTATGTTGTAGATGAATTAAAGAGTGTCGTAAGGAGAAAGTTTCCTAGTAAGGAGATTGCAATTAACAAATTACTTATGATGATGAGTTTTGAATATGTTTATACGCCGGAGACGATAGAAAGCGGACTCTTTGATATTAGGGATGTAAAGGACTACCCGGTTCTTTACACAGCAATTATTGAAGATGTTGATATTCTTGTAACAGGAGATAAGGATTTTTCAGATATAGATGTTGAGAAGCCTGAGATAATGTCTCCTGCACAGTTTATGGAAAGATTTTTATAAGAATCTCAGAGAACTTAAAAAATCCATGTGTTTGTAATTAAGCAGATACATGGATTTTTTTATGTTTAAATTTGTAGAAAAAAGAAAGGAACAGGTGATTATATGAATAAAAATCAGAATAAACGTTTTAGTATGGAAAAGGAATCAGATATTAAGGCTTGGGAGAGTCTTCACAGCAATGAGGTAGGAGAAAAATTTAAGTCATAAAACCGGTTTGTGATTGAGGCAATTAACTATTATTATGAGAGAGTTATGCGAATGCAGGAAGATCCATATCTGGAAACAATGGAAAAAGAAGACACTGCAATATGTATCAACAGAAGATATGGATGCAATTGAGCAAAGAATCAGGCAGGCTGCAAAAGAAGAAGCACGACAGAAAGCCAATAAGGAAGTTATGAGTATGGTGGGAAGTCTACTGGCTGAAATTCAGGCTGGTGGAAGTGCTGTGCCAGTAATGAATAAAACTGATGTTGCGGTGGCTGCTGGAACGAAAAGTATATCTGATGAGGAGTCGAAAGATTATGAAGAAGATGAGGCATTAGTACAGAATGCTCTAAGATGGATGGTAATTGTAAGGTATGGCAGGAAGAGTGTAATAGGGCGGAGAACAGTATTAATCAAGAGGCATTCTGTAATGATGAAATAGTAAGAAAAAGTGAAAAAAGGCATCGTTAAATGCGGTTGGTGCTGCTGCATAATTGGGTGACAACAACTTGGCTGTTGTTATATGTAATTGTACATTTTTTGTAAAATAAGAATGAAAATTAGCGTGTTATATAGTATAATATATTTAAAGGATAATTTTTAGTTATCCGTTAAATGTTAATCAAAAAGAATTTTTTTGTAGAAATAACTAGTATTTATCTTGATGAAAATAATATAATATTTTGAGACAGTATAAAATCTATAGGAGAGGATAACAATGATTGATAAGTTAACAATAATAGAAGGGAATAGTGCTTTGATAGAAATTCAGAAATTACTTCCTCTTAGGCTAATAAGTTTAGAATGTAAACATATTGCATATATAGATGATAAAACATCAAAACTTCATGAAAATGCTTTATAAATAGGCTATAAAAACGATATTTTAGGTTCACATAGAGCATATACTAACATTTTTGATGAATTATCAAGAATACATAACATGGCTCAATCATCTTGTTTACGAGCTGTTCGCATTGTAATAACACGAGATGGACGTTACTGGTCAGATAATACTCATTGGACATTATCTTATTTATTTAGATATGGAGTGGAAACTAAAATACAAAAAATTCCTTTTTATGTTATAGACTTTAGAAATGAAAATCCTATAGCTATTAATCATGCATTCACACTATTTGATAGTGTAACAGAAATAATAAATGCTGTAGAAGCGGCTCATAGTATTCAAAAACGATTAGATATAGGATGGCGAACCAAAGAATTAAGTTATACAATAGGAGATTTATTTTCAATACTTTCTGAAATAGAAATGAGAAAAGATAAAAAATAATGAAAAAATACAATATTAGAAAAGATAAAATATTTGAAATTCAAAAGAAAATAGATGAATGTTATACATCTAGTTCAATAATAAATGTGTACGGAGCATCTGGAACTGGCAAAACATATTTAGTACAAGAAGCGGTAGAAAAATATTTTTGCGATAATGCCAAATCTACAATATTATATCTAAATTTGTTAGAGGATATATTATCAACCACAGCATTTTGGGATATGATATTATTTACCATTTGGAATGGCGATATTAACGATAAAGAAAATATGTTAAAAGTTGATAAAAAAACATCCTTATCAAAATATTTAAGGCGGTGTTTTCATCGAGAAAAAGTAATTAATGTTTTATTTCAATCAGTATCTTCTATTGTTGCAACTATACCAGTATATAATGCCCAAATTGAGATAGGTGGAATTGATGTTACCGATTCAAATCATCTTGCCATCAATAATGAAATAGAAAAATCTCAATTAGTAATGAAATATTTTAAGTATGTAAGTAAAAAACACAAATTAATACTTATTATTGATAATTATCAATTTATGAATCCTACTATAAAGCGTTATTTCGAAATAGCAATAAATCAAATATCAAAAAATGTAGCTTTTATTAATATACAAAGAACAGATAATACTCATTATATTCGTCCAATAGCATATCAAAATAATTATATTAATATTGAACTTACTAACTTAAGTAAAAAAGATATATTAGAATCTATATTAGTGCCGCTATATCCTGATGTCAAAATATTGAACATGGTTTCGGAAGATTGTTTTAAAAAAACATTTGGAAATTTAAAGGAAATTGATATATATATAAAGGCTAACCACAATAATATAAGGAACGGGATTTTAAAAAAAAATAGAACAAAGTCTTTAGAAAATGCTCTTGATAGTTTACCACAAATACAACGAGATTTAGTTTTATTAGCTACATTATTTCCTGCTGGAATAAGATTAGAATATGTCACTGCTTTAATGAAAAGATATTTTTATTTAAAGGATGATGTTCTAAATGAGGAATTAAAGAAGATAATAACCCTAGGCTATGTAATGCTAAATAGTACTCGAAAGGACTTACTTAAACTATCACATGACAAAATAGGCTTAAGCATAGAAACCATTAATTCATCAGAAGAGTTTTTAGAATTTTATTACAATATTGAAAGTGGATTAGAAGAACTGGTTCAGGAAAAAAAAGATTCTTCAGATTATATATATTTACTCCACTGTTATATAGGAATATGTGATGGGAAAAAAATTTTAAAAAGTATTAAATATTTGGAAGAGTTAATAAAATTAGAATATAATGCGTGTTCTTTTCAATATCTTGTTGAGCTAATAAAAACATATATAGATTCGGACAAAAATATATTATTACATCTTTCGGAGCAATATATATTAAGTCTATTAGATGCATGTCAAAAAATCTGCTCATTTGAAACTTCTTTAGAAATATTGAATATCATCAGAAGTAGTAATGTATGGAACGAAAAATTTAGAATTTATTATGTAAAAGTTATGACACAGCTTTATCATTTTGATATTGCACTAAAGGAAGTAGAATTGTTGCCTGAGAGTAATGAAACACTTATGTATAAATTGATTATATTAGAGCACATAGGGAAAGAAGCGGAAATATCTAAATTACTTAATTCATTAATTCAAAATAGAAATAAAGTGCTTGACAAATGGTATTATATAATTCTAAGAAATACTGCACATTTTTTTTCGTATGAACAGGCATACCTTAATTTGCAAAAATGTCTAGATTATTTTTCTAAATGTGGAACTGTTTTTGAACAAGCAACTATCCTTAATAATATTTCTGTAATCCAAATCTGGAATGGATCAAAAACATATATAGATGCAGAAAAAACTATTAAAAAAGCAATTAAGAAATTTTATGAGATCGGGTCAAATGAAATTTTTGAATCATATTATAATTATGGAACACTTAATTATTTAAAAGGAAATTATCAAAAAGCTATTGAATATTTTGAATATGCATTAGAGGAGGTTCCAGAAACGCTTACTATGGACGTTACACTATTACATATAAACAAAAGAATATGTGAATGTGCAATTAATCCTGAAAAAATTTCTGACTTAGAAATATATATATTAAAGAGTTTAAATAAATCAGAAATTTTACAGGATCCATGGGTTCGATTTCAATTAGAATATAATTTAAAAAATATTGAGATATATAATAATGGGAAAACAGATGTAAATCCATCGGAAATATTTTTACCAAATAACGACAGAAACACTACTACTCTTACTGTTTTTGATGTATTAAATATTCACAATGATTATATTCCTATATGTTTAAGTCTATCACCTAATTGGAGATACTAGTACTTTTATGATACTTATCAATTAAATATTCAATAACTTCTTTTTTTATATTTTGATGCAATAACAGATTACTAAGACAATCAGCTAAATAAGCTGTATCATCATCAGAATAGTTTAAATTAGTAATACAAGTAGTCCCAAATCGGATTCCTGAAGTAATATGTGGTGATAACGGATCAAGTGGTATTTGATTTTTGTTTATTAATATATGGTTTTCATAAAATAATTGTTCTGCAATATTTCCAGTTAACTTATATGGAGTCACATCAACTAAAAGTATATGGGTTTTATAATCTTTAGAATAAGTATGTATTCCGTTATTATTTAAATTGTATCCTATTATTTTAGCATGATGTTGAACCTCTGAAGCAAATTTTTTTAAATCAATATGTGATAATTCTACAAAGCATAACAATTTTGCAAATTGAATAGATTGTAGAGGTCCTCCTTGTGTAAGAGGAAAAACTGAATAAGAAATTAATTTTTGTAGTTCCTTTTTATAAATTAATATGCCCCCTTGAGGTCCACGTAATACTTTCTCCAATGAAAAAGTAACAAAATCAACCTCTGGAAATGGATTACTGTATAACTTAGCCATTATATATAAGATAGTATGACAAGCATCTACCATTACATATGAACCATTATTATGAGCAATCTCTGCAATTAATTTATAGTCTATATCATTTGGATATGATGAAGCCCCCACAATGATTAGTTTAGGTTTGTGTTTGATAGTCAAGTTAGATAATTGTTCATAATCAATTAAATATTCAGACGTCAAACCATAATTTATAACTTTAATATTTTTGGAAAATTTATTATGAGAAATATGACCACCACTTTTGGGATCAAGACTTAATACGGTATCTCCATCATTTAATATTGCATTATATACAATTTGGTTAGCCTGTGTACCAGAATGAGGTTGATTACATACATTATATGTATCAATGTTTAGCAATTTTAATACAAGTTCTTCTGTATAATTATCAATATCATCCATACTTTCAAAACATGGAAAAAATCGTGCCCCTACCATACCCTCTGTTGGTAAAGTAAACATCGGATATTCTTGTGCCCTTAAAACACTGGGAAATGGATAACTACAACACGCTTCCAAATTAATATAATTATTTTGTATATTATTATATGAATCAATAATTTGATTAACTCGATTATATTGTTCACCCAAAAATCTTTTTAATAAAAACATATTTATTCTCCATAGTATAGCCTATTAAGTAAATAATAAGCAAACATCTATTATCATTTATAGTTTCTCTCTAATCAAAGTGACGGATAACTAAAAATTATCCATCACATATATAGGAGAACTAAATTTTAAAATTCTGTCGAGGGTGTTTTGCAGTAAGTATATCTCGTTGCTTTGAAAGAGCAACGTGTGTATAAATTTCAGTTACAGTGATTGAACTATGTCCAAGCATTTCTTGAATGTATCTAATATCCACATCTGCTTCAAGCAGGCTTGTAGCAAATGTGTGGCGAAACATATGTGGAGTTATGTGTAAGTCAATAGACGATAGAGAACAGTATTTCTTAATCATGCGTCTGATAGCTTGATCTGAAATTGTGGTTGCATTAGGATTAACAAAGAAATATCCGCATTTATTTATTTCGGATATATATTCTTCTGCATATTTTTTAAGCATTTTTATGACATCACTATTTCCAATCTGTATCATTCGTTCTTTTGAACCTTTTCCATATATGCGGATTGTTGCATCGTGAAGGTCAACATCGGAGCTTTTTAAATTACATAGTTCAGAAATTCTCATACCGGTAGAAAATAATGTTTCACATATTGCAATGTCAAGAAGAGTGCGCTTCTTACGATAGTTGGTATGGGCAAGAGAAAATTCCTTATACATGCCTGCAAGTAAATTTTCCATTATATAAAGTGGGATTGTTTTAGGTAGTATGATTGGTTCCCGAAAGCTTGTTTTAATTTTATTAAAAGGGTTTTGTTCAATATAATCTTTATATTCAAGAAAGTTATAAAAAGCTTTTATAGAAGCAAGCTTTCTTTTGGCTGTTTTGGGTTTGAAGTTCTGATGCAGGTATCCAATATATTTTTCTATATCGGTTATGGATATAGTATGTATATCGGAGTTGTTGAAAAAAGAAACAAATTGACTTAAATCGGTGCTATATGCTTTTAGTGTTTTCTTATCAAGCATTTTTTGTGTTTTACAATAGTCCAGGTAGTTTTCGGTAATAGAAAATATAGTATTCATATGTGAGTATCTCCTTTTTGCAATCTTGTGTTTATATTGATATATCGGAAGAAAAGGGAGTGTATCAGAAATATGGAAATGCTATTCCAAAATGATTGAGAAAAAAGAAAATTAATAGTATAATATATATGGAATTTTGAATTAGGAGTTGACAATTAAAATGGATGGAAGGATAATCTTGAGCAGAGCAGAATAACTAATGCAATCATATCATATATAAAACACCCAGCAGTAGGGATAGTGCGTTTTCGTACTATTTCTACTGCTGGGTGTTTTTGTTTTGCAGATTAACAAAAAAAGCATTGAAATCAACATTAAATATATCAGCAAGAGCAATTAGTTCGGACACACTGAAGGTTTCCTTACGCTTACAGGCAGGTGCAAGAACTTAATAATTCTTAGTAATGGAGAAAATGTATCACCGAAAGAACTGGAAGCAGATTTTCTGAAATATGATGAGATACAGGAAGTACTTGTATATGAAGAAAATGGAATGATAATTGTAGAAATTTATCCGGACGAGGAATAATCGAGTCTTGTAACGGATTTGGGATTGAGCTCTTTGGATGTTATTAATGTCGTAGTAGCATTTGAAGATGAATTTGATATAGAAATACCAGACCAGAAAATAAAGGAATTAGTGACGGTGGGTGATATTGTGGAATATCTTGAGAAAAATATATAAGACATGTTTATTTCGTCAGAAAGAAGTAGTAATAGAAGTTTTTACTATAAAATATGATTAGAATATCAAAATATATTGTTTAAATAAGTAAAAAGTGGAGCCCATACATGAGACTCCACTGGCTACTGACATCGCAAGTTTTCGTAGCACAACTACTTTTTTGCCCCTTGAAAATCAGATGAACTTTATCATATGCAAATATATATATCCTGCAAGAGGTGTGGACAATATAAATACACATTGAAACCAATAAATTTTTATGGTAAAATAAAAACAAATGGGAAAATTTATTAATAATAAAGAATTCACGTAAACAGGAGGTTTAAGATACAATGGAAGCATACAAGCAGGAATTTATAGATTTTATGGTTGATTGCCATGTTTTAAAATTTGGCGATTTTACATTAAAGAGCGGAAGAAAATCACCGTTTTTTATGAATGCGGGAGCATATGTTACAGGAACACAGCTTATGAAGCTTGGAGAATATTATGCAAAGGCAATTCATGAGACATATGGCGATGATTTTGATGTGCTTTTCGGACCTGCATACAAAGGAATTCCAATCAGTGTTGTAACAGCAGTTGCATATGCAAAACTTTATGGAAAAGAAGTGCGTTATTGCTCTGACCGTAAAGAAGAAAAAGACCATGGAGCTGATAAGGGAGGCTTCCTCGGAAGCAAGTTGCAGGATGGCGACAGAGTCATTATGATAGAAGATGTTACAACATCAGGAAAATCAATGGAAGAGACAGTTCCTAAAGTTCGTGGTGCAGCAGATGTAACAATTATCGGACTTATGGTTTCTCTTAACCGTATGGAAGTAGGACTTGGCGGCAAAGTAAGTGCACTTGATGAAATCAAAGAAAGATACGGATTTGAGACAAGTGCTATTGTAAGCATGGCGGATGTAGTTGAGCATCTTTATAACAAGCCTTGCAATGGTGAAATTGTTATTAATGATGACATCAAAGCTGCAATAGACAAATATTATGAAGAGTACGGAGTAAAATAAGCAGGATTTTGCTTCGCAAAACAAGGAGGCAAATCCTCTCCTCACCAAAGGGTTCGGATTTTGCTTCGCAAAACAAGGAGGAGTGTTATGGACGAAAAGTTATATAAAAAAGTAAAAGGGATAGGAGCATCAAATCTTGCATTTGGAATTATCACACTTGTGTTTGGTATTACAGCAGGAGTTATGCTTGTAGTTAATGGTGCAAGACTTCTTGCACACAAATCCGACAGCCTTATATAAAGAGGTCTGCATGAAAAACAGAAAAATAAAAAGTATTTTTAAATGGAGTGCATTTTTAATCTATATTGTGGCACTTATTTATTTTGTGTTTTTTGCAGAGATGCTTGGAAGGGCAGATGTACCTGTTAATTACAGGTACAATCTTGTACCGTTTAAGGAAATAAAAAGATTTATCATATATTACAGACAAATAGGGATTAATGCGGTTATTCTCAATCTAGCAGGAAATGTAGTGGCATTTATGCCATTTGGATTTTTTCTGCCGCTTGTTTCAGAACATAAGATAAAGTTTTTCAAGGTTTTTATAACTGCATTTTCTCTTAGTCTGTTAATAGAACTTATCCAGCTTATATCGAAGGTTGGCAGCTGTGATGTTGACGACCTTATACTTAATACGCTTGGTGGTCTTCTGGGGTATTGGTGTTTCTGCATATATAAAAATATGAATAGAGCATACAAAAAAAGTAAAGAACAGGGAAAAAGGTAAAAGAATGAAATTATTTAATAAATACAAATTTTCCGATAAGAGCCAGACACTTGGCGGTACAATTTCAACCGTAATGGGGGTCGCTGCATTAAGCTGCCTGCTTTACGGTGTTTTTGTAGCATTTAAAAAGAGCGGTGAAGCCGGACTTGAAGTGGGAAGTCTTGGACTTATGGCTCTTATGCTGTCAGTAATTGGGACAGTAATCGGATTATTAAGTTTTAAAGAATATGATAAATTTTATACATTATCAAAAATCGGTTCAATGTTATGCGGTATCATAGCGGTATTTATGATGGCAGTATTTGTCATGGGTCTTGGTTTTTAAAGTAAATGCATTAAGGAGGCAGTAAAAGTTGTTTGACGATAATCTCATCGAACGTTTTGAATTGGCATCTGAAAGAATTAAAGAGATAAAAACAGCAGGCGGTGCGTGCAGTGATGGCAGATTCAGCGATTATTTCTGCAAAATGTCGGAGTTTATTATTTCGATGACGGAACTTTTTGGCAAAGTTAAAAATAATGAATTTGAAGATTATACATTTAATCAGCTTTCAGAGTTTAATAAATCATTATATGAAGATATACTTGAAAAAAATTATGACAAAAGCTATGCAAATCCTGTTTATGCCGTAAAGGTGATGGGACTTGAATATGGCAGGATGTTGTCATTTCTTTATGTTGAATTAAGAGGAATGATTGCATATGCATATGAATTAAGAATTGCAGAGATGACAGTGCTTATGGAGCTTTTTGTTGAGATTTACTGTTCATTTGAATCAGAGACACCTGACAGCACATCGCTAAGAGATATAATATACTGGTATGTAAGTGATTACAGTGATGATTTTGTTGAGTACAGAGTCCGTGAGCAGATAGATACTTCACTGTCATTTGCAACGGATATTATAATGAATGAAAATCTTGATGACATAAGATATCTCTATAAATTTGGCGAATATATCACAGATAATGAAATTATGACTGCAACATATCTTAACAGTCTTCCTGACGAAAAGATTAGTGCGATGGCACATACATTTACAGAGGGATACCGCAAAGGTTTTGAGCTTACTGGCAAAGACATAAGCAGGAAGAAAACAGTTAATATAAGATACTGTCTGGGATTTGAGCGTCTTGTGCGTGAGGAAATTAAGCAGTTTGAAGAAATTGGGCTTAAAACAACAATATACCGTGCCGCAGTTAATACAATAAACAAGCGTATGCATATAAAAATAGGATATTATGGAACAAGTCCGAATAAACAGATGGAATATGATCATAGGTTTGATAACGGAATATATCTGGATGCTGCATTTATAGAAAGAAAGCTTGGTGCATTAAAGTTTGCCTATGAGAAAAATAAAGAGAAAGCATCAGTATTCGGCGGTCCTGCTGTTATGGAAGTTTTCGGGGAAGAGCCGTTTGAACCTGAAAACAGGACGGAGTGTATGACACTTGATGATAAACAGCGTGCATTATCAGTAAAATATGACAGGGAATCTTCAGAGATAGTCAATAATTATATAAAAGGAGAGGAACGCAGTTTTACAATAATTGCATATCCGATTCCTGAAATAGGAAAAGATTACGAAAAAATATTTGATGAGACTGTTAAAATAAATACGCTTGACTATGATGTGTATTGTAAAATCCAGAAAAATATTATTGATGCACTCGATAAGGCTGATTATGTAGAAGTTAAAGGCATGAATGGCAATAAGACAGATATATGTGTCAATCTTATGAAAAAGACGAACGCTGAAAAGCAGACAGTATTTGAAAACTGCCTTGCTGATGTAAATATACCGCTTGGAGAAGTGTTTACCTCACCAGTGCTTGCAAAAACAAATGGCGTAATCAATGTAAGTGAAGTGTATCTTAATGATTTAAAATTTAAAAATCTTTCAGTTACATTAAAAGACGGAATGGTCGCAGATTATACATGTGATAATTTTGTTGACGAAGAAAAAAACAGGGAGTTTTTTAAGGAAAATGTATTGTATAATCATGATACACTGCCAATAGGCGAGTTCGCAATTGGAACAAATACAACAGCATATGTAATGGCAAACAAATATGATATTGTATATAAGCTTCCGATTCTTATAGTAGAGAAGATGGGGCCGCATTTTGCACTTGGTGATACATGTTATTCAAGGGCTGAAGATATAAAGGTTTACAATCCTGACGGAAAAGAAATTATTTCAAAAGAAAATGAGATTTCATCATTAAGAAAAACACAGCCGGAAAAAGCGTATTTTAACTGCCATACTGATATAACAATCCCTTATGAGGAAATTGGAAGCATAACAGCGGTTGAAATTGACGGCAAAAGAACCGATATAATCAGAAACGGAAGATTTGTACTTGAAGGATGTGAAGAATTGAATCGTCCGTTTGAAAAATAAAACTGTAGTTTTATAATAAGTGATTAAGCAAAAAGTTGCGTTTATATTAATAGAGAGTTATAATATAACAATAAAATATAAATCCAATGGGGTGATTTTATGAGAATTCAAGATTTTTGTGACATGAAGAAATTTGAAGAAATTATGAGTAATTGGGCTAAAAGCACAGGACTTGCGACGGTTGCAGTCGGAGATGACGGCAAGTATATAAGTGAGTGCTATAATTTTACTGACTTTTGTATTAAACTCACAAGAGGAAGCAATGAAGGACGTAGAAGATGTGAAAAGTGTGACCGCGAAGGAAAAGGCGTATATCCGTGTCATGCAGGTCTTATTGATTTTGGTATTCCGATTACACTTGATGACGGAACTGTACTTGGAAGCGTAATAGGCGGACAGGTTCTCCCGGAACATCCGGATGAGGATAAGTTCAGAAAAGTCGCTGATGAAATCGGCGTTGACCAGGACAAGTACATTGAGGCACTTGGAAAAGTTAATGTTAAGACAAGAGAAGAGATTGAGGCGGCAGCTAACCTTCTCGGTGATGTAATTAACATGTATGTGAGAGCCTGTTATTCATCAGCACGCAGTGAGAGAATACTTGATAATCTGAAGAATGGTATCAAAGAGGCTGCAGAACAGATTGAAGTTGCCAATGATAATACGAAACAGATAGAGTCATTTGGACATAAACAGAAGATACTTGCCCTTAATGCAAGTATAGAGGCTGCAAGAGCAGGCGAAGCAGGTAAGGGATTTGCTGTAGTTGCAGAGGAAGTACAGAAACTTGCACAGGGTATGTCTGTAGTAAGTGTTAATATCAGAAAAGCTCTTGATGAGGTTACACAGACGATTAATAAACTTAATCAGTGATAAGTACATAAGTACAATATGTTTTAATAATAATCAGTTAAACTTATAATCGGATGGAGAACAATGGCTGGAAAGATTAGTAAAGACAAGAAAAAATATATTATAGCCGGTATTTCGGGAATTTTAGTAATTATATTGATATTAACGGCATATAGTATTAATAGTGCAAAAAATGATAAAAAACCGACAACAGATGTAAGCGTTGAAGATTCTGACAAAAAAGTTAAAAGTCAATCATCTGCATCATCAGATGGAGGACGTGTTGCATCTACGGTAGAGATTGAATTTGAAGACAGTGCAGTTCTTGTCGGAACAAGATTTAAAGTGACAGCCATTGTTACACCATCAGATACAGATAAAGCATTACTCTGGAGCAGTAGTGATGATTCTATTTTTTCAGTTGATGAAAATGGAATTGTAACAGTAAAAGGCACGGGTAATGCAGTTCTTACGGCAACTGTGGGAACAGTATCAGATGCGGTTGTTATCGAAGGAATAACAGACGCTGCCACAGGCTCATCAGAAAATCTTCCTGTATTCATAGCTGATTCATATGATTCTTCATATACTGTGTCAGGTTCATCCGGTAACAGGACAGGCACACAGGCAACAGGCAGCGGTTCATCTTCATATCAAGGCAGTTCAGAAAATGGCAGCAGCTATCAGGGAACTTCAGGTACATCAGGTGGACAGACGGCTTCTGGCGGACAAAATTCAGGCTCTGACTATACGGGTTCATCAGGAAATGCATGGTCAGATAATTCTGGCAGTAATAATTCAGGCAATCAGAATCAGGACAACGGAGGTAATAATAATTCAGGCAGTCAGGATTCAGGTAATACAGATAACGGCTCATCAGGTGGACAGACAAGCAGCACAATAGGTGAGAGTCTTCCGGCACTTGGTTTTAACCATATGATGAGTAATGTATACGTTTATGAAGAAGGAAACAACTATTACGGCGAGGTAATAACCCAGCCTAATGTTGCAATTATATATATTATGCAGAGAAGTTCGGGATTTGATAATGTTATAAATCAGGTACTTCAAAGACTTGTTCCGGGAGGAGCATCGCAAATCTGGAACAACTATTCTACAGCAACAACAGATAAAACATTTACAATAAATGACAGAAAAATAAGAATAGTAATGCCTAAGGGCGGCGGCCATTCGCAAATTGTAATATACAATTAGCTGGTGGTGTGTTATAATGTCGAAAGTAAAACCAAAAATCACAGAAATGTGAGTATGGAGGTATTTGGTGTTAAACGAAAATAAAATAAAAATGATGACAAAAATGGCAATATATGAAAAAAATCAGGGCAGGCAGATGTTAAAGAATGCCAGATATTATAAAGGTGATTATATTGCATTAAGCGTATTGAAAAGTACAATAGCAACGACATTTGCATATATAATAGTTTTTTTAATGTATATATTGTGTGATGTCGAAAAACTTGTCGCAGATATTAACAGTCTTGATTATGCAGCCATGGGAAAGAAGATGGCTTTATATTATGTAATTATGCTTGTTGTGTTCGCTGTTATTTCTGGTGCAGTCAGTGCATATAAGTACGACCATTCACGCAGTGGAATGAAGAAATATTTTTCAAGACTTAACAAACTTGAAAGATTCTATAACGGACAAAAAAACAGAAAGTAACGGAGGACCCATGATGACTTTTTTATTGGAGTTAAAGGATAATATCAACAAATTTTACAATAAACATAATGTATATCTTGTCCCTGCACTTAAATTTGTAGTGGCATTTATATCATTTCTGCTTCTTAATGTGCAGATAGGATATATGACAATATTAAAAAATCCTCTTATTGCACTTGCTGTGTCAATAATATGTGCATTTCTCCCAAGCGGATTTACAGTTGTTGCACTTTCAATATTTATGCTTGCACACCTGTATGCCATATCAGCAGAATTTGCGGTAATTTCATTATCTATTGTACTTGTTATGTATCTTCTCTATTTCAGATTTGCACCTAAACAGGGATACATTCTCATATTCACAGTTATTTTATGCTGGTGTAAGATTCCGGAAGCAATTCCTGTTGCAGTAGCTCTTGGAGCCGGACTTACATCATTCATACCTGTTTCGTTTGGCGTTATTATATATTATATAATCAAGACAGCAAGTGCTTATGAAACAGCAATAACTAACTCATCTGTGGCAGACAGCATGCAGCAGATATCTTATATTGTAGAAAGTTTTTTCAATAACAAAAGCTGTCTTATTTTTGTAATTGCATTTACAGTTGCAATAATCATTACGTATATAATTAAGAGACTTTCAGTTGACAATGCATGGACATATGCAATTGCAGTTGGTACAGTTTCAGAATTTATAATATTGATAGTTGGAAGCCTTGCATTAAATGCAAAGATTAATATTGTATTTATGATTATAGGTATTATTATTGGAGCAGTTGCTGCATATATCTGTAAGATTGTATTTTTTAGTGTTGATTATAAGAGAACTGAATTTGTGCAGTATGAAGATGATGAATACTATTATTATGTAAAAGCAGTTCCAAAAATCAGCCTCGTTAATGAAAATGTCAAAGTTAAGCAGATTAATGCAAGAAAGACAAGAAAAACAAGTGATTTAAGTGATATAAGAAGAGCAGCAGATAAGAATGCAGCTACATTGGAAACTGATGATGACGATATAACATTTTATGATAAATAATATTTAACAGAATAATAAAAGCGAAGGGAGTGAAGATATGACAGCGGTTAATAATTTTATACAAAATTATTTGTCTAACCTGTATATACCCCGTATTACATGGACAGATATAATAGAGATTTTTATTATAGCATTTGTTCTGTACAGCTTTCTTGTATGGATTAAGAATACAAAAGCATGGGCGTTATTAAAGGGTATTATAATTGTCGTACTTTTCGCTCTTTTTGCATATATTCTTAATCTCAGAACGATTCTGTGGATAGCAGGAAAGACAATAAGTGTTGGTATTATAGCACTTGTAATTATATTCCAGCCTGAATTAAGGCGTGCTCTGGAACAGCTGGGAAGAAAAAAACTTGTGCTTAATTTCTTTAATTTTGGCGACAGTCATGAAAAAGATGAAAGATATAGCTCAAAGACAGCAGATGAGATTGTCCGTGCTGCATATGAAATGGGAGCAGTAAAGACAGGTGCTCTTATTGTTATAGAACAGGATATGATGCTTGATGAATATGTAAGAACGGGCATAAATGTTGACGGAATTGTGACAAGCCAGCTTCTTATAAATATTTTTGAACATAATACACCGCTTCATGATGGTGCTGTTATTATTAGAGGAAACAGGGTTGTGGCGGCAACATGTTATCTTCCGCTTTCTGATAATGTTAATCTTAGTAAAGAGCTTGGAACAAGACACAGGGCTGGAGTTGGAATAAGTGAAGTGACAGACAGCATGACAATTATTGTCTCAGAAGAAACAGGTGCTGTATCAGTAGCTGTCGGAGGAGAACTTATAAGAGATATAGATGAACATTCACTGCGTAACAAACTGGAATATTTAAGAAAGAGGACAATAGATGTAAAGTCTTTCAAAATATGGAGAGGAAGAATAAAGAATGAAGGAAAAAATATTTAACAACTTTTCTCTTAAAATCCTTTCAGTGTTATGTGCAATCGTTTTGTGGGCTGTTATAGTCAATATATATGACCCGACAACGAGTGTTACAATAAGTAATGTGAATGTGGAACTTATCAATGCACAAAGTCTTACTGATAAGGATTATACCTATGAAGTTGTGGACGGAAGCAAAATATCAGTATATCTTAGCGGACCTAAAAGTGTAATTACTGACATTAAGTCAAGTGATATAGTTGCAACTGCAGATTTGAGTAAAATATCAGCATTTGCCGATTATGTTGACATTGATGTAAAAGTAGTAAAAGATGGCAAAGAAGTTACAGGAATTGAAGTTACACCAAGAACAACGGCCGTAAAGCTTGATATTGAGAACAGGCTTACAAAGGAATATACAATTGAGACAGATACTGAAGGAATGCCTGCAGACGGATATGTGCTTACATCAGTAAGTGTTACACCTACAACTGTAAAAGTTACAGGACCGTCATCAATTGTAGAAAATATTGACAAAGTTAAGGCTGTGTGTGATATTAGTGGTGCATATTCTAATGTTAACAGTACAGCTAAGCTTACGGCATATGCGGCAGATGGAAGCCAGATAAATGAGGAAGGTTTTTCATTTTCAAAAAGCGATGTAGATTATACAGCACTGATAAGTGCCCATAAGATAGTTAATGTGAGATGTGCAGGTACAACCGGAACAGTTAAAGACGGATATATGATTATGGGAATTGAACTTAGCACAGATAAGGCTGAACTTATCGGTGATGCTAATACACTTAACAACATTTCTGAGATAGTTATACCTGAGAGTGCAATTAATGTTGATAATGTTGATTCGTCAAGAAACTATACGGTATGGCTTTCTGACTATATAAGTCAGGATTTAAAAGTAAAATCTGAAAACAAGCTAAATATTAAAGTTAAAGTGGCTGATTTAAACAGCCGCGAGTTTTCATTTGACACATCGAAGATTACATTTAATAATATAAAGACAGGATATCATGTTACAATAGATGATGATTCTGTTATGTCAATAGTCATAAGCGGTGAGGGCAGTGTTCTTGATTCGATTTCAGGAGATAATATAAAAGGAACAACAAACCTTACGGCTTTATCGGCGGGAAGACATACTGTTTTTGTTAACTTTACAGTACCGGATGGTTGTAAAGTTGTAGGAGAATATAAGATACAGGTTCTTATAGAAGCAGACAAACTGCAGGAAACAACATCTGCTGCTTCAAATTAATGCGGTATATGTATACAGGAGGTTGAAAAATGTTAAAGCAGACTATATTAGTAGACAGTCCTTTGGGAATTCATCTGCGTCCGGCTACAGCAATGTGTGATCAGGCGATTAAATATAAATCGAAGATTTCATTTAATTATGGCGATGGCAAAACTGCGAATGCAAAAAGCGTAATATCAATACTTGCTTCAAGTGTCAAATGTGGGCAGGAAATTGTGCTTGAAGCTGACGGCGAAGATGAAGAAGAAGCAATAAATGCTGTAGCACAGGCATTTAAAGAATCACTCAAAAATGATTAATAATAATTAAGAATGGAGGATAATAAAATGGGCTATATGGAAACTTATAAGTCTTGGTGCGATAATGAATATTTTGATGAGGCAACAAGAGATGAATTAAAATCTATAGCTGGTAATGAAGCGGAGATAGAAGATCGTTTTTATAAAGATCTTGAATTTGGTACAGGCGGTCTTAGAGGTGTAATTGGAAATGGTACAAACAGAATGAATGTTTATACTGTAAGAAAGGCAACACAGGGACTTGCTAATTTTATTATAAAGGATAATGCAGCAGACAGAGGTGTGGCTATTGCATACGATTCAAGAAGAATGTCAAAGGAATTTGCAGACGAAGCAGCACTCTGCCTTAATGCAAATGGTATCAAAGCATACATATTCCCTACATTAAGACCTACACCAGAGCTTTCATTTGCATTAAGAGAGCTTCATTGCATAGCTGGTATTGTTGTTACAGCAAGCCACAATCCTCCTGAATATAATGGATACAAAGTATATTGGGAAGATGGTGCACAGATTACAGCACCTAAGGATTCACAGATTATATCAGAAGTTAAAGCCGTTACAGATTATAATACAGTAAAGACAATGGATATTGATGCTGCAAGAGTTGCAGGTCTTTACAATGTAATCGGATATGATATGGATGATAATTACATGGCTGCACTTAAAAAGATGAGCCTTAATGGAGATATTATCAAGCAGGTTGCAGATGATATCAAGATTGTATACACACCATTTAATGGTACAGGTAATGTGCCTGTAAGAAGAATTTTAAGAGAGCTTGGATTTAAGAATGTATACGTTGTTCCTGAACAGGAAAAACCTGATCCAAACTTTACAACACTTGAATATCCTAACCCTGAAGATCCTAAGGCATTTACATATGCATTAAAGCTTGCAAAAGAAGTTGATGCAGATATTATTCTTGCAACAGACCCTGATGCAGACAGACTTGGTGTATATTCTAAAGATGTTAAGAGTGGTGAATACAAGTCATTTACAGGTAACATGTCAGGTATGCTTATTGCAGAATATCTTCTTTCACAGAGAAAAGAACGCGGTCTTATCCATAAAAATGGTGCATTTGTTAAGACTATTGTTTCAACAAATATGGCTGATGCAATTGCAAAAGAATACAATGTAAAGCTTATAGAGGTTCTTACAGGATTTAAGTTTATCGGTGAACAGATTAAATTCTTTGAACAGCAGCATACATATGAGTATGAATTTGGTTTTGAGGAAAGTTATGGCTGCCTTGTAGGTACACATGCAAGAGATAAAGATGCCGTAGTTGCTGTTATGGCACTTTGTGAAGCAGCTGCTTATTATAAGACAAAAGGTCTTACACTCTGGGATCAGATGATTAATATCTTTGAAAAATATGGATATTATAAAGAAGGCCAGAAGGCAATCACAATGAAAGGTGCTGAAGGTGCCGCTCATATTGCCAAGATGATGGATGATTTAAGAAACAACCCACCAAAGAAATTTGGCAGATGGGATGTTCTTGAGACAAGAGATTATAAGAATGATGAGTGCATAGTTCTTGCAACTGGTGAGAAACACAGCACAGGTCTTCCTAATTCTAATGTATTATATTATGATTTATCAGATAATGCATGGTGTTGTGCAAGACCTTCAGGTACAGAGCCTAAGATTAAGTTCTATATGGGCGTAAAAGGTTCAAGCCTTGAGGATGCTCAGAGCATGCTTGACGAACTTACAAAAGCAGTTATGGAAAAAATAGGACAGTAAAGTTCAGAATTTTTTAATAAGTAAAACACAATATGAACACATTTCGTTGTTAGTATACATATACAGACAAGGAAATGTGTTCTTCTTATATAATTACATGTATTATACAGAACATATTTTAAAGGAAGGAGTAAGGTAAAATGTACGATAATGATTTAGATAATAATAATACATCATCAGGTGTAACAGGAAGCGAATCACAGAATTCGCAGGAAAGTACAGAATATAGATATACGTCAGGAAGCATGCCATACAATGATAATTCATACAATTCATCATATAATAACAATACATGGACTTCCAATAATGGCGGTTATTATTCGAATACTAACTATTCAAATACTACAGGAAACACTAATTATAATAAAAAGAAAAACAAGACAGACAAAAAAGGAATCGGAAAGAGAATTGCAGCAATTGCATTGTCAGCAGTTTTATTTGGTGTAATTGCCGGTGGTACAATGTATGGCGTCAACTATGCGGCTAATAAAATAAACCCTGTCAATAATAATTCTAATGTAGAAATACCAATAGTATCAAGCAGTGTATCATCAACATCAGGAACAGTTAACGATGAAAGTTCGACATACAATGTAAAGATGGATGTTGCAGCAGTTGCTAATGCAGCAATGCCGGCAATGGTTGCATTACAGGGTACAACAACAGTTTCAGGAAGCTCATCATCAATATTTGGATATGGACAGAGTTATGAGGCAACAACAAGTGGAACAGGTATAATTGTTGGTAAAAGTGATACAGAACTGCTTCTTCTTACAAATGCACATGTAATAGATGGTGTAAGCAACTTAAAGTGTACATTTGTGGATGGTGAATCAGTAAACTGTACAGTAAAAGGCTCTAAATCAGATAAAGATATTGCAGTAGTTGCAGTTAATCTCAGTGATATAAAGAGTTCAACAATCAATCAGATTTCAATTGCTGAACTTGGTGATTCTGATGATGTTACACTGGGTCAGGAGGTTGTAGCCATCGGTAATGCACTTGGTGAAGGCCAATCAGTAACAAATGGTATAATAAGTGCCATGAATCGTTCAATAACAGTTAATAATGTAACATTTGATGGCCTTTTCATGACAAATGCAGCAATTAACTCAGGAAACAGTGGCGGTGCATTACTTAATGCAGACGGACGTGTAATTGGTATTAACTTTGCAAAGACATCAGAAGATGGTGTTGAAGGCATGGCATATTCAATTCCTGTTTCAAATGTAAAAGATCTTATAAATTCACTTATGAACAGAGAGACAAGAACAAAGGTTGCTGATTCTGAAGCATCATATCTTGGCATTTCAGGCGTTGATATAACAAGTACAATTTCACAGTATTACAAGTATCCACAGGGAGTACAGATTCGTTCAGTTGCATCAGGTTCTGCAGCAGAAAAGGCTGGTCTTGGTCAGTATGATATAATTGTAAGCTTTGATGATGAGTCAATATCATCAATGTCAGAACTCCAGAATACAATGCAATATTATAAAGCTGGTGAAACAGTTACAATAAAATATTATCATCCTGAAGGCACTCAGTACGTATTAAAATCTGTAGATGTTACACTTGGAAAGAAAAACTGATAAAATACATCCGTCTACAGGAAATGGTTAAAAATCAAAAATAAAGAATAAAGAATAAGAAGGATACATCAACCGGCAGGCATATATGCGGTGCAGGGCATGTATCCTTCTTCTTTTAACTTTTATTTTAGAAAGATTTTATTGATATATATAGAAGCAAAATGTATACTTTATAATATACATAAGAAATCGGGAGGACAATATTATGCAGGATAATAAAGATAATAACAATGTTAATGATATAGATAATAAAAATGCACATAATTCTACAGATACATCCACAACAGAAAAAAAGGATGAGTATGAAAAAGTATGTTATGTATGTCATCGTACAGAAAGCCGGGCAGGCAAGATGATAAATATGGGCAATAATATATACATATGCCCTGACTGTATGCAGCGTTCATTTGATGCTATTTATAACAGTGGTATTAATTATGATGATATGATGAAAAATATTCCCGGAATGGGCAATATTCCCGGAATGAATGGATTTATGTCTGGTGATATGAATGATAATATAAGCCAGAAACAGAAGATAAAAAAGAAGAATAATAAAGATGACAAAGATAAAAAAGAAGATATTGATTTAAAAAATATTCCGGCACCGCATGTGATAAAAGAGATGCTCGACCAGTATGTGGTAGGACAGGAACATGCCAAAAAAGTAATGTCTGTTGCTGTATACAATCACTATAAGAGAGTAGCATGCAAGGATACAGATGTTGAGATTGAAAAGTCAAACATGCTTATGATAGGACCGACAGGTTCAGGAAAGACTTATCTTGTAAAAACACTCGCAAAGCTTCTTTCAGTGCCGCTTGCCATTGCAGATGCTACATCACTTACAGAGGCAGGTTATATTGGTGATGATATAGAAAGTGTTGTTTCAAAACTTCTTGCGGCGGCAGATAATGATGTTGAGAGAGCAGAACATGGTATAATCTTTATCGATGAGATTGATAAGATAGCAAAGAAAAAAGAGACAAGAAGTCGTGATGTAAGCGGTGAATCAGTACAGCAGGGAATGCTCAAACTTCTCGAGGGAAGTGATATAGAAGTTCCTGTTGGAGCGACAAGCAAGAATGCGATGGTTCCACTCGTTACAGTCAATACAAAAAATATTTTATTCATTTGTGGAGGTGCATTCCCTGACCTTGAAGATATAATAAAAGAAAGACTCAATCATCAGGGGTCAATAGGATTTACTGCTGATTTGAAGGATAAGTACGATAATGACAGCAATCTCTGCCAGCAGGTAACAGTAGACGATTTAAGAAATTATGGCATGATTCCGGAATTCCTTGGCAGACTGCCTGTGGTATTTGCACTTGAAAGTCTTACAAAACCTATGCTTATTGAGATAATGAGAGAACCTAAAAATGCAATATTAAAGCAGTATGAGAAGCTTCTTGAACTTGATGAAGTCAAGCTTGAGTTTGATGATGCTGCACTTAATGCCATTGCAGATAAAGCTATGGAGAAAAAGACAGGTGCCAGAGCACTGCGTTCAATAATAGAAGATTATATGCTCGATATAATGTATGAAATACCTAAAGATAATAACATAGGAAAAGTTGTTATAACAGGAGATTATATATTAAAAAAGGGTGCCCCGGTTATACAGATGCGTGGATACGAAACACCGCTGATAGAATCACATGAATAATAACAGGGATATATGAATATAATAGATTAAATTATATATAGCGGCCGGATATATGGATATGACATGTGACGCACTTATTAAATCACAGGAAATTATGGATTTTATCATATATAACAATCCATGGTACTATAATTATAATCCGTCAGATAAAATAGAAAACGCATGCGTAATTGAAGTGGATGAGAACTTTTCAATTGGATATGGAAAGCTTTCAGGTGATATGAAAATGAGCATAAGCAATCTTGGATATCAGACAATACCTAAGCTATATGGAATAATGGATACATCAAGTATGGATGCGGCTGGTATTACGTCTTCGTTAAACCAGCCGTTTCTTAATGTCCGCGGACAGGGTGTAATTATGGGAATTGTTGATACCGGAATAGATTATACACATGAAGCATTCAAGAAAAGCCCAAATGTCAGCCGTATAGCTGTAATATGGGACCAGACGGGTGAGTGGAATAATACAGAAAATCAAGAGAGCAGAAGCGACTATGTTAGCAGTGTATACAAATATGGGAGAGTCTTTACTAATGAAGAGATAAATGCAGCACTCAAAGCACAGTCTGACGGCGGGAATCCTTATGAATATGTTCCAGAAAAAGATACTGACGGTCATGGCACTTTTATAGCCGGTATTGCAGCAGGAAGCCAGACAGATGAATTCTGTGGAGCAGCACCGGAGTGTGAACTGGCAGTCGTTAAACTTAAAGAGGCAAAAGATTATCTTAAAGAATATTTTCTTGTAAACAGAGAGACAGCAGTATTTGAAGAGACAGATATAATGCTTGGTGTACGGTTTCTGCTTGATTATGCTGCTAAAAGGAAAATGCCGCTTGTGATATGCTTCGGACTTGGAACAGGAAGCGGTCCAAGAACAGGTGCAACGCCATTGGCAAGTATGCTTAGTTTGGTTGCAATAAGAACAAATGTAGTAGTTGTTTCTTGTATGGGTAATGAAGCTGCAGGAAGAACACATATATCAGGTGAGGCACTTTCATCTGTATCACCATATACAATAGAATTAAATGTAGGTAAAAAAGAAAAAGGATTTTCAATGGAAATATGGGCAAATACGCTCGATGTGCTGTCAGTTTCAGTAATATCTCCGTCGGGCGAGAGTGTGCCAAGATTATCTGCAAGAACAGGCATGACAAATGTGTTAAAGTTTATATTTGAAAATTCACAGGTAGAAGTAGATTACAGAGTGGTAGATACATTATCAGGATATGAAGTGATATTTTTCAGATTTATTAATCCGGCACAGGGTGTATGGAAAATTAATGTATACAGCCTTACAAATATAAAAGGGAGTTTTAATGGATGGCTTCCGATTAATAATTTCCTGCAGTCAGACACATTTTTTCTGAATTCTACGCCGGATACAACATTGACAGAACCAGCTGCAGAATCAAGAATTATAAGCATTGCATCATATAATCATCTGACAGGTGCTATAAGTATAGAGTCAGGCAGGGGATACAGTGCAGATAATGTTGTAAAACCTGAACTTGCAGCTCCTGGTGTTAATGTATATGGTCCACGCATCGGAGGAGGATACACATATAGAAGCGGAACCAGCATTGCGGCGGCACATGCTGCAGGAGCAGCAGCACTGTTACTTACATGGGGCGTATATTACGGCAATGCAAAATATCTTGGAACAAATGACGTGAAATATATTCTTATTCGTGGAGCAGTAAGGGATGAGAGTGTAACATCTTCCGGCAGTGAAGAGTTTCCAAATAACATATGGGGATATGGCAGGCTTAATCTGATAAATTCGTTTCTGGAACTCCGTGTGACATAAAGCTGTTTACTAAATCTGCTAATTGTAATAATATAATAAATGAAAAGTTTTGCGATAAAGCGGGCTTACGATAAAAAATAAGAATGCGGAAATGGAGAGCATAATGGAAAAAAAATACAAAGCACTTGCACTTGACCTGGATGGAACTTTGATGGACAGTAATAAGGAATTATCAGATGTTAATAAAAAGGCTGTCTGGGAAGCGATTGATGTGGGTACGGCAGTTATTCTTGCATCAGGCAGGCCGATGTTTGGCGTACTTCCTGTTGCACGTATGCTTGAACTGGAGAAACGCGGAGGCTATGTGCTTGCATATAACGGTGGCAACATATTGGATTGTAAGACAGGAAAACTTGTATATGAAAGATATGTTCCTAAGCAGTGCATTGAGGATATATGCATTGCTGCAAGAGAGTGTGATGTTGCACCATTGACATATTACAAAGACAAAGTTATATCTGAGAGAGCGGATGATGAATATGTAATAAAAGAGGCATTTTGTAACAGTGCAAGCATAATGCAGGTTGACAACATACCTGAATTTGTAGATTATCCTGTTTCAAAAGTTCTTGTTGTAGGAGAACACAAAAAGCTTCTTCCTGTAAAAGAAAAGCTGGAGAATAAATATTCCGACATACTTGAATTGTTTTTCTCAGAAGATTATTTTCTTGAAGTTGTACCAAAGAATGTAGGAAAAGATGCATCACTTGCAGAGCTTCTTTCGCAGCTTGGAATTAAAAGAGAAGAGCTTATTGCCTGTGGCGATGGACTTAATGATATTTCAATGATAAAATATGCAGGATTAGGGATAGCAATGAAAAATGCATATGACGAAGTGAAAAATAATGCAGATATGGTAACAGAGCTTACTAATGATGAAAATGCAGTGGCAGATGTTATCAACAGATTTATAATTAACGAGCAATAAATATGTCATTTAAAGATTATAAAAAAGACGATTCTGAATTGTAAACCAGAATCGTCTTTTTATATAGTAAGTTAAATATAAGATTTACTGTGCACTACCTGTGGCAGTCTCATTTTCAAGACTTTCAACATACTCATCAACATTGACTGTTTCATCATTGTAAATCATATTCATAAGTTTGATTGCTATATTAACCGTGTCATAATCAGGAACAACAGTTGATGCATAGAATCCATATAAGTTACAGTAGTTAGACTGTGTTCTTCCGCTTACTGCATAAGACTGGACATTCCAAGGTGTCGAATCAGCAAGCTGGTCTTTTATAAGACCGGTAATCATGCTTGTTGGCATGTTGGTATATAAAACTTCTGTTGCAGCCTCAAGCACTGATGAATAACTTGTAAGTATAGAAGGTGAAGTAGCTTTGTTGATAATACCTGAAATAGCTGCCTGCTGGTTTCTTCCTCGCTGGAAATCGCCATTCATAAAGCACTGTCTCTCACGTACAAATGCAAGAGTCATTGCACCGTCACATTCATTTAAGCCTTTAACGAAATGATAATTTTCAGGAGCAGCATCATTACCGTTGGTAAATTCCACTTCAGAATCAATTGTAATGCCTCCGAGTGCATCGACAATCTTGACACATCCGTCAAAGTTAAGTTTCATAAAGTAATCAGCTTTAAAACCATAAAGGTCGTAAAGTGCATCAATAGAACCCTGAGTTCCGGCATTACCTGCATGTGTAAGTTTATCAATGCCTTTTCTTCCGTTTGCATCACTTATCGTAATATAATAATCACGAGGTGTAGAAATAAGAAGAACCTGTCTTGTCTCAGGATTAATCACTGCGAGAATATTAACATCACTTCGGCCTACATCAGATATATCGCCATATCCGTCATTTCCTGATATATATACAACAAAAGGTTCACCCTTTGATTTCTTTGCAGCTGTGTTTACAGTAGTCTTTGTAATAATCTTTATGTTGCCAAGAACTTTTGTCTTTGATGCAAAATCCGTATCTTCTTCAGACATGGAAGCACGCATTGATTCAGTCATAAATATTGCTTTAATATCTTTATTTGAATAAAGAGCCTCAAGCAGATTATCCCATGATGTATATTTCTTTGTTGAAATGCTGGCATTATTTTCTGAATTAATCTGTTCTGCTGCTTTTGTCGAAAGTGTCTCTTCAATAGAACCGTTATATCCAAAAGTATATGAAAGAGCATCTTTTATAGAAGAAGCAGAGTCATGTTTAAGTACGATAACATCAACAACATCAGTCTCAATCTTCGTATTTGTAATATTGCCAAAAGCCCAGTTTACTTTTGAACCTACAAGGTATCCAAAAACTAAAATGACTGACATAAGAACCGATAAAAACTTACCGAAGTAGTGAGCTTTGGTAAACTGTGATGTAAAGTTGTATAACAGAATAAGAACAAGTATAACAATCATCATTATAAAGTATTTTGTAGGAAAAATATCCAGTTTAAAAATCTCAAACAGGAAAAGGCCGGATATAACGAGCTCAACAAGAACGAGAAGCAATCCGATAAGAGCCATAACGCCACGTTTTTTTCTTCTTTTTTCCTTTTTGTTCAGATTTGTACTTTTTTTAAAGATATATTTCATATCTTTATTGGTCTTTGTGAAAAAGTTTGCCATAACAATCCCCTTTATCAATAGAAAGAATTTAAAAAATCTTAGCTGGTAATAATCGGCATAGATAAATTTAATTATACAACAAAAAATACAAATAACAATAAAAATAAACTAAATTTTATGGCTTTTTTACATTATAACATTAAGGTTTGATTACAGTGTGAAAACACCCGGAAACGTGGTAAGAATATATTATATTTTCATAGTATTGCACACTTAATATTATTAAGTGAAATAATAGGACATGTATAAAAAACTAATTAAAATAATTAATTATTTAATAAAAACGGCAAAAAATTAAGTATACAACATAAAAAACTTGCAAAAATTAAGCATATTTAATATAATAACACCATAATATTTCGCTGCGGCGTTAAGAAAAGGAGTAAAAGATATTATGGGTTATGTTGATGAAGTCTTAGAAAAAGTATCTAAGAAAAATGCAGATCAGCCAGAATTTTTACAGGCAGTAAATGAGGTTCTTGAGTCATTAAGACCGGTTATCGATGCTAACGAGGAACTTTACAGAAAGAATGCAATTCTTGAAAGAATTACAGAACCTGACAGAGTTCTTATGTTCCGTGTACCTTGGGTAGATGACAAGGGTCAGGTACAGGTAAACAGAGGTTTCAGAGTACAGTTCAATAACTCTATCGGACCTTACAAGGGTGGTTTACGTTTACATCCATCTGTAAACCTTGGTATTATTAAGTTCTTAGGTTTTGAGCAGGTATTTAAGAACTCACTTACAAGCCTTCCTATTGGTGGTGGTAAAGGTGGTTCTGATTTCGATCCTAAGGGTAAGTCAGACAGAGAAATTATGGCATTCTGCCAGAGCTTCATGACAGAACTTTGCAAGTACATCGGTGCTGATGTCGATGTTCCTGCTGGTGATATCGGTACAGGTGCAAGAGAGATTGGTTTCATGTTCGGTCAGTACAAGAGAATCAGAGGTATGTACGAAGGCGTTCTTACAGGTAAGGGTCTTTCATACGGCGGTTCACTTGCCAGAACAGAAGCTACAGGTTATGGTCTCTTATACTTAACAGAAGAGCTTATGAAGTGTCATGGTGAATCACTTGAAGGCAAGACAATTGCTGTATCAGGTGCCGGTAACGTTGCTATCTATGCAATTGAAAAAGCTCAGCAGCTTGGTGCTAAGGTTGTTACATGTTCTGATTCAACAGGCTGGATTTATGATGAAGACGGTATTGATGTAGCTCTTCTTAAAGAAGTTAAGGAAGTTAAGAGAGCAAGACTTACAGAGTACGCAGCAGCAAGAAAGTCAGCTCAGTATCATGAGAAGAAGAACGGCGAACATGGCGTATGGACAGTTAAGTGTGATGTAGCTCTTCCATGTGCTACACAGAACGAACTTGATATTGAAGATGCTAAGCAGTTAGTAGCTAACGGTGTTAAGGTTGTTTGTGAGGGTGCTAACATGCCTACAACACTTGAAGCAACAAAGTATTTACAGGATAGCGGAGTATTATTCGTTTGCGGTAAGGCTTCTAATGCCGGTGGTGTTGCAACTTCAGCTCTTGAGATGAGCCAGAACAGCGAGAGACTCAGCTGGACATTTGAAGAAGTTGATGCTAAGTTAAAGACAATCATGGTAAATATCTATCATAACATTGATGATGCAGCTAAGAGATACAACATGGAAGGAAACTATGTAGCAGGTGCTAACATTGCAGGTTTCGAGAAGGTTGTAGATGCTATGCTTGCTCAGGGCGTTTGCTAATTCTTTAATATCTGATTAAGAGGCTGTCAGTATCAGCCAGGATATAAAATTTTAAAATACATAAAAGTCCCGTAGACAAATTCAAATCTGAGATTTGACAAATGTTTATGGGACTTTTATTATAGTTATTGCAATGGGTAAAGAGCTTTTTGATTAGAGAGGAGTGATTGTTGATGCCTAATATATTTGATGGAATACGAAAAATGTCAGACGAAGATGTCAGGCTTGAAATAGCCCTGATTACACAGACTAATCTTCTTAATGCTGCAAAAGAGACCGGTAATAAGCTGGTTAACTCGCTTGCAGATGCAGCCAATTCATTTATGCAGGCGTTCGCTTCATCTAAGTCTATAGATTATCAGATAGTGCGTGTTTCAGATATGGTACGAAAAAATATAATACAGCTTCATGCTGATACAAGAAGTGAACTTGAAATACGGCTTAAAGAACTCATTGCACAAAAATGTGGGCTGACAGCACAGGAATCATTGACAGTAAGTGAGGAAAGACTTTCATTTCTGGCAGCAGCTGAAGCGGCAAAATTGTATAATATTACAAAATATGATACTCCTGCTAATAAAATAGAAAATGTCAGCATATACTATAACGAAGCATTTATTGCGGCATTACATCAGTGTCTTGTGCGTCAGGATGCAAAGGATGTTGCGGATACTGATTTGAGAATACAGAAAAGAATAGATGAAATATCTATAGAAGATAAAAGAGAATTACATAAAAGACTTATGCCTAAAGAATTTTCGGGTAAAGGCATTGGAAGAATACTGAGATTAGAGAAAAAAACGACGTATTTAAAGGATGTCATACAGATACTTGGAGTACAGGTTTTTGATGAGATAGCTGCATATGTTACAGCAAGCGTCAATGTACTTAAAAGTTTCAAAAGAATATCATGTGCACTTATGGCACAGCTTGTATGGAAGGCAAAAAATGCATATGGTACAGGATTTGGCGTCAATGAAAAATCTCTGCCATCATATACTACGGAAGAAAACGGGGCGATGAAGCGAAAAGAAATTACGGATTTTCATGCAATGCTAAAAGAGATACAGGCACAGAAGGCTGCAGTTGAAGAGTATGATAAAAAACTGGACAGGCTTTATGAGCAGGTTTCAAAGACAGGTGAAAAACTTCAGAGTGAAAAAGATTTACTTGAAAAAGAACGTGTGCAATTTGATAAACTTGCATCACAAAAAGATGAGTACAATGCAGGGAAACATTCTGAGAGTGACACAAAACTATATTATTCAGAAGTAAATAATACAAACAGACGCATTGGACAATATGAGCAGTCTGTTTCAAAACTTGAACAGAAAATGAAAGAACTTGATATATCAACAGGCGAGTGTGAAAATAACAAGGAAAATGCTGCAAAAGAGTCAGAGAGAATGGCAAAAGAGGCAGAATTGCGGGAACATGAACTTTCTGAGATTATAAAAAACAAATGGAGTGCATTTTATTATAAAATGACATTTGAAGATGAAGTATTTGTACAGGCTGTGACACTTCTTACACTTGACGGAAGAATTGCAGTTGAAAGAATGATGAAAGAATTTCATGATACACCTGACAGTCAGGCATTTGATACACCCTCGTCATCCGGATGCATTATATGTGATACAGTGGCTGATGGTCAGGTAAAGTTATATCACGAAGGTACACACATAACTAAAATAGGAAAATAATAAATGAATATAATTGATGGTAAAAGTTATGAAAAAGCAATTGAATATATTAATTCGTTAAGCCAGTTTGTAGCGGGAACAGGATGTGAAAGAGCGGAAAAACTTCTGAAAAGGCTCGGCAATCCACAGGATAAGCTCAAAGTAATACATGTTGCAGGAAGCAATGGCAAAGGTTCTGTATGTGCCTATCTTGCAGGTATTTTACAGGAAAACGGCTATAAGACCGGGCTGTTTACATCTCCGCATCTGATAGACGAACGTGAACGCATAAGAATTAATGGAATGATGATAACAAAAGAAGAATTTGCTGAGGCATATGCCAGGGTAAAAGCGGTGGAAGATGAACTTGGAAAAGGATGCCTTGCATATTTTGATTATTTCTTAGGCATAGCATTTCTTGTTTTCCTGAAACAAAATGTTGATATCTGCGTCATAGAAACGGGACTAGGTGGAAGACTTGATGCGACCAATGCAGTTAAAAATCCTGTTCTTGATATAATAGCAACAATCAGTCTTGAGCATACAGCGATACTTGGCGATACAATAGAAAAGATAGCGGAAGAAAAGTCTGGCATAATAAAAAATAATGTTCCTGTTGTATTTATAAAAGATAAAAAAAGCGTGACAGATATAATAGAAAAAAATGCAGAGGAAAATAATTGTGAAGTATATGGTGTGACACAAAAAGATTTTCAAATAATTAAAAACTACGGCTATTGTATTGATTTTTCGCTAAACAATATGTATTATAAGAATGATTGCTTTACAATTACAACCGGTGCCGTATATCAGGTCCAGAATTGTTCACTGGCACTTACGGCAGCTGAAGTGCTTAAAAAAACAGGAGTTGTAAAACTTGAGAGCAATGCAGTCCATAAGGCTGTCAAAAAAGTACAATGGCATGGCCGTATGGAACAGATAGCAGATAACATATATGTTGATGGAGCACACAATCCTGAAGGCATAGAAGCACTTATTTGTTCAGTAAGCCCGATTACCTGCGGCAGAAAGACGATACTGCTCTTTTCTGTTGTCAATGATAAAGATTATGACAGAATGATAAAGAGCATATGTGACAGTAATATGTTTGATTATTTTGTTATCGCAGGGATACAGGGAAAAAGGTGCCTGGATGACAGCTGTATAAGTGATACATTTAAGAAATATACTGACAAGCCTGTGATGGACAAAATAAATATAAAAGATGCATATGAGAGTGCAGCTGCACTGCGGCGTGATATTGATGGCGTGCTTTTTTGCACAGGTTCATTATATCTTGTCGGTGAGATAATGAGTATTATTAAATAATGGAGGAACAATATGATAGATTTTGATGAAGAGATTAAAAAATTCAAGCCAAGCCTTGAAGTAGAAGACGCAGAAGATGCGATTTATAATAATGATGTTCCTGATATAACAGATCTTATTAATAAAATTGTTGAGGATTTATCAGACAAGTAGGAGAAAAATAATGAGATGCTTTAAATGTAATGAAGTTCTTACAAAAGAAAGCCACTGCCCGAACTGCGGCATTGACGTTTCTATGTATAAGAAAGCTGTTATGGCTTCAAATGCATATTATAATCTCGGACTTTCAAAAGCAAAAGTAAGAGATTTGTCCGGTGCAGTAGAAAGCCTGAAGATGAGTATAACAATAAATAAAAAAAATATAGATGCAAGAAATCTTTTAGGACTTGTATATTGTGAGATGGGCGATGTTGTTGAAGCATTAAGCGAATGGGTTATAAGTAAAAATATCCAGCCTGATAATAACTGTGCAGAAGATTATATAACTGACATCCAGTCAAACCAGAATAAATTTGAGCTTGTTACTTCAACAATTAAGAAATATAATCTGTCTCTCAGATATGCCAAAGAAGGCAATACCGATATGGCACAGATTCAGCTCAAAAAGGTGGTTTCACAGAATCCAAGACTTTTAAAGGCACAGCAGCTTCTTGCTCTTATTTATATAAAAGAAAAGGAATACAGCAAAGCCAGAAAATGTCTTGCTTCTGTATTGAGAGTTGATAGAAATAATACACTTGCACAGCTTTATATGCAGGCTATTGATGAAGAATTATCATCTAAAAAGAAAGAATCACAGTCATCATTGAAGAAGAGAAATAAAGATGATGATAGAAAGCCGTTAAGCGGTAATGATGTAATCCTTCCGCGTTCATCATATAAAGAGCCGAGCAATGGTGCCATAACGATTATAAATATACTTGTTGGTGTTGCAATAGGAGCAGCATTGATATGGTTTCTTATCATACCGTCAAGATACAGGGGGCTTACATCAGAATATAATAAGAGCCTTCAGGAATACAGCGAACAGCTCTCATCTGGCAATGTAGAGCTTAATTCGCTTCAAAACCAGCTCGATTCTGTAAAGAAAGAAAAAGAATCGTTAGAGACACGTTTGTCACAGGTAAGCGGTGCAGACGGCAATAATAAGCTGTTGACTGCTGTTATAAAAGCAGCTAACTTATACATTTCAAATGATTCAACAGGTGCGGCAGAGGCTATTGCTGATGTTGATGTAAGTTCACTCCCTGTTGAAGAAGCAAAGACACTTTATAATACAATATCAGGTGCTACAATGATGAATGCGGCAAATGATTTGTATAACAGAGGAATGACGGCATATAACAAGGCTGACTACACAACGGCAGCAGATTTGCTTGTGAGAGCTTATAAGTGTGACAAGACAAAAGCCGATGCAGTTTTCTATGCGGCAAAGAGTTATGTTGCACTTAATCAGCCGGATAATGCTAAAAAATACTATCAAATTATAGCAGATGAATTCAAGAGCAGCGGATATGTAACAGAAGCACAGGCTTATGTACAGTCACACTGATGTTGAAAAATATACGTAAAAGAGAAGACCTGACAGGAATGAAAGCCTGTCAGGTTTTTTGTTACGGAAAAATATAGTTATAATCAAATGGAGGTTGACAGGAATGCAGGAAGAACATGTTGCTGTTGCAGACGGAGAAAATGAAGTAAGGCACACAGATTATATTTACATGGTGTCGGATAAAATGCTTGTTATAAGCATGATAGCGGAACTTGACCATCATCTTGCGGATGAAATGAGAGAAGTGATTGATGATGTCATTGATGTAAGAGGCGTAGAAGATATAATATTTGATTTCAGCAGAATAAATTTTATGGATAGTGCCGGAATAGGTCTCATAATGGGACGGTACAGAAAAATCCATGAAAAAGGCCGGATATATGTTGCCGGTGCAGGGGAAGGAATATCAAGAATACTCCTTATTTCGGGACTTCATAAGCTTGTAGTTGTAAGCAGTGATGTAAATGATGCAGCGAAGAAAATATTAGAAGGTAAAAGGGGAAATTGAAATGAATAAAAATAGTAACAGCTTTGAAATTATATTTGATTCAAAATCCGAAAATGAAAGTTTTGCAAGAGTTGTTGTTGCAGCATTTTGTACAAGATTAGATCCGACATTAGAAGAAATCTCTGATATAAAAACTGCTGTATCGGAAGCGGTAACAAACTGTATAGTCCATGGATATGAGGGAAGAGAAGGCAAAATAAGCCTGAAATGTGAGCTTAATGATAATGAACTGACAATAGAAGTACATGATGACGGAGTTGGAATAGATGACATAGAAAGAGCAATGGAGCCAATGTATACATCAAAGCCACAGCTTGAGCGTTCAGGAATGGGATTTTCATTTATGGAGGCATTTATGGATGAGTTACATGTCAAATCAGGAAAGCACAGCGGTACAACCGTGATGATGAAGAAAAAAATAGGAGTAAATAATTAGTGGATTGGGTGTGGTTATATGAATCATACTAAGGAACTGATAGAAATGGCACATGGAGGAGATAAAGCAGCCAGAGAGAAACTGATTGTTGAAAATATGGGACTGATATGGAGCATAGTAAAGCGATTCGCGGGACGTGGCTATGAACAGGAAGATTTATTCCAGATAGGCAGCATTGGACTTATAAAAGCTGTTGATAAGTTTGACACATCATTTGATGTACAGTTTTCGACATATGCTGTACCAATGATTTCGGGAGAAATCAAGCGTTTTTTAAGAGATGACGGAATGATAAAAGTAAGCCGTTCGATGAAAGAGACCGCATACAAAGCTTATATTGCGAGGGAGAAAATGGAGGAAAAACTTAAAAGAGAGCCAACACTTACCGAGATAGCGGCAGAAATCGGAGTTACATCAGAGGAACTTGCACAGGCATTTGATGCATCGGCACAGATAGAGTCACTCCACAAAGTGATTTATCAGGGGGATGGAAGTGATATTTCACTTATGGACAAGCTTCCGTGTGAAGACGACCCATGTGAAGATATGATGAACCGCATGGTGCTGGAAGAGATGCTCTCAAAGCTTGATAAAAAAGAACGCCAGCTTATTTATATGCGTTATTATCAGGATAAAACGCAGACGGAAATAGCTGGAATTCTTGGCGTTTCGCAGGTTCAGGTATCAAGGCTTGAGAAAAAAATACTAAAAAAAATGAAATCCGGTGAATAAATGTCCTGTTGGAAAGCCATGCTAAAAACGAGGAGATGATGTCAAAATGAGTGAAACGGTATATATAAAAACAGACAAAAACATCGAAGTTTCAAAACGCATGGTATTAATTGGTGATGTTGCTGATGTATATTGCAGCGATAAAAAGATGGAAAATGATATAAAACATATATGCCTTATTATACTCGATGAAGTTGGCGTGAATAAAATAAAGAAAAAGAGAGTATGTCTTTCATTTATGGATATTGTAAAAGCTGTTGCAAAAAAATATCCTGATGCCGATGTGAATAATCTTGGTGAAAATGATTTTATTGTGGATTACATTTTGGAAAAGAAACATTCAAAGTTTCTGCAGGGATTATTAATAGCATTTGTGGCTGTATTTACATTTGTCGGGAGCATGTACGCAATTATGGCATACAACAATGATGTAAGTACCATTGAAATATTTGAGAAAGTGTATGAGATATTTGGAGCAGACAATGCACAACAGGTAAAACTGCTGGAAATAATGTATGCTGTCGGTCTTGCACTTGGAATTATAATTTTCTATAACCATTTTGCCGGGGTGAGGCTGTCAGGGGAACCTACACCTATAGAAGTTGAAATGGATAAATATGAAAAAGATGTTGATGATACGCTTATTGACAGAAAATCCAAAACAGAACAGAAAGGAAAGAAAGCATGACAGTATTTCTGGCTTTTTTTGGACTGGCAGCAGGTGCGGTTACAGCAGCAGGATATTTTGCACTTATAACAAGCGTTGGAATGATAAACAGGGCAGCAGCATCAACAGGAACAACAAAAAGCATATTTTTTTATGAAGAATGTCTGCTATTTGGAGTTGTAACAGGAAACTGCATGTCAATGTTTAATATCAGTATAGATATTGGCACAGCAGGTATTGTGATGTATGGAGTATTTTCAGGAATGTTTATAGGACTGCTTGTTGTAAGCCTTGCAGAGACACTGAAAGCACTGCCTATATTTATAAGGCGTGTAAGAATCGGTTCCGGGCTTGGCATCATAATTCTTATGATTGGTCTTGGAAAAGCAGCAGGTCATATAATTTATTATTTTTTCCTTTATTAATCCGGTATACCATTAATCTAACCTATGTAGGAGGCGGCAGAATGATTCGTGATGTAGAAAAAAGAAATAAAAATTATAACGCATATGTTGAGCAGGTAACGCCAAAGGCCAGCTGTCTTAAAAATTGTATTAAAGCATTTATTACAGGTGGTGCAATATGCCTTTTTGGCCAGATTCTTATAGAACTATTTAAAAATGCAGGGCTTGCAAAAGATGAGGCGTCACTTTGGACGACGATTTGCCTTGTTCTTGCAAGTAATATTCTTACAGGTCTTAATATTTATCCTCTGATAACAACATGGGGCGGTGCGGGAAGTCTCGTTCCGATAACAGGATTTGCAAACAGTGTTGCAGCACCTGCGATAGAATATAAGGCTGAGGGAGAAGTATTTGGAATCGGATGCAAAATATTTACGATAGCCGGACCGGTTATTCTTTATGGAATATTTTCATCATGGATAGCCGGGCTATTATATCTGCTTGCAAAATTATGGATGTAGGAGGTGATAGTGTGCAAAAAGGAAGTCAGAGCTTTAAGCTTGATATACCTGTATACATTGAACAAACCGCATCGGTAGTGGGCGAAAAAGAGAGTGAAGGTCCGCTTGGCAGAATGTTTGATGTTGTTATAAAAGACCCAATGTCAGGAAAAGATAACTGGGAGCAGGCAGAAAGTGCCTTGCAGGAGGCTGTAGTAGACAAGCTTCTTATGAAAACATCATACAAAAAAGAACAAATAAGATATATATTATCGGGAGATTTGTTAGGACAGCTTATAGCGACGTCTTTTGGAATAAGTAAATATGAAATTCCGCATTTCGGAATATATGGTGCATGTTCGACATTTGGAGAAGCGTTATCACTTGGGGCACTTATAATCTCTGCGGGTGCGGCCGACAGACTTATATGTATGGCATCAAGCCATTTCGCAAGTGCGGAAAAACAGTTCCGTTTTCCTCTTGAATATGGAAACCAGCGTCCTAAGGCTTCCACCTGGACTGTCACGGGAAGCGGAGCGGCAGTTATTACAAACGAGAGGCAGCCTGTGGCCATTACAGGTATTACAACGGGAAAAATCATAGATTATGGTGTCAAAGATTCAATGAATATGGGTGCCTGCATGGCACCGGCAGCTGCAGACCTGATTGTGGCGAATTTTAAGGATTTTGAGACGGATGAAAAATATTATGACAGAATCATAACCGGAGATTTAGGAACGGTAGGAAGAGAAATACTTATAAATCTTGTAAAAGAAAAAGGTTATGATATTTCGCAGATTCATATGGACTGCGGAATTGAAATATTTGACCCGCAAAAACAGGGAACACATGCGGGCGGAAGTGGATGCGGCTGCAGTGCGGTGGTGTTTAGCTCATATATAATTGACAATGTAAGAGATGGAAAATGGAAAAGAATTTTATTTATTCCGACAGGGGCATTGCTGTCAACAGTAAGTTATAATGAAGGGCAGAGTGTTCCCGGAATTGCACACGGAGTGATTGTTGAACATGTATAAAAATAATATACAGTATGTGGAAATTATTAAATGTGTATAGGGAGGCAGAATGGTATTTGTAAAAGCATTTGTCATAGGCGGTCTTATATGTGCCGCAGTACAGATTCTTATGGAAAAAACCAAGCTGATGCCGGGCAGGATAATGGTTCTTCTTGTATGCTCCGGCGTAGTTCTGGGGGCTGTCGGTTTATATGAACCGATTCTTGAATTTGCGGGAGCTGGGGCATCAGTGCCACTTCTTGGATTTGGTAATGTTTTATGGAAAGGAATTAAACAGGCGGTTGACGAATCTGGTTTTCTTGGGCTTTTCAAAGGCGGGTTTACCGCATGTGCCGTAGGTGTATCATCGGCATTGATATTCGGATATATTTCGTCATGGATATTTAAACCTCATATGAAGAAAAAATAAGCGGATGGGAAGTGATTTCCCATCCGCTTTCTGTTATCGTCTCGTTGTACCTGACGTATTGCTATTGCTGGATGTTGTAGGTTTTGTAGAAGACGGAGCAGTTGTACTATGTGTGGTTCCTGAAGAATTGCCTGAGCTTGTGCTTCCTGATGATGAACCGCCGTGTGCAGTACATACCTTTGAAAGCTGTTCCTCGGTAATTGCATATTCCTGATCCCATGTAGTATAAGTTGTCTCATCTTCATTTGAAGGATTCTTAACAATCGCAGCTTTTTTAATCATAATCTTAGTAGTCTTGTGAGGACAGTTTGCAGATGCGATTTTGCCTGTGTCATCACAGATAGTTACTTTAATATGAACATCACATGTATCGGTCGGATTATTATCCTTAGAGAAATATTCTGTCACAAGCTGTGAACCTCTTGGATCCTGGTCGCATAAGCCTGCTACAGGAAGCTTTCCTGACTGTGAGCATACCTCTGTTTCTACTATATCATCCGGTTTTTCAAAAGAACCGGTAGGAAGATTATCGTGAATTTCCTGCATTATTGTACGCCACATTTTTCTGTGGTCAATATATCCTGAAAGTTCCTTTGAGTTATCATCATATCCGAGCCATATAGCAGCTGTATAATAAGGTGTATAACCGCAGAACCATTTATCTGTTACATTCTGTGTAGTACCTGTTTTTCCGGCTGTAGGCTGATTGCTTAAAGCAGCAGCTTCTGCAGTACCGGCAGCAGTAACTGATTCAAGTGCGTTAGTTAAAAGCCATGAAGTTGATTTCTTCAAAACAGTATGTGTAAGAGGCTGTGTATTGTCAAGGATAACATTGCCGTCTTTATCTTTGACCTGTGTATAATAAACAGGCTGCGTATAAGTTCCTTGATTTGCGATAGCTGCGTATGCAGCACACATTTCAATATTGTGTACACCATATGTCAGACCGCCGAGTGCGAGTGAAGGGACAACATCATGGTTACCGTTGACAGCTTCCTTAGGTGAAATAAGTGTTGAAAAACCGAATTTCAGAAGGTAGTTAAAACCAACCTGAGGAGTAATCTGAGCAAGTACCTTGACAGCAGGTACGTTTTCGGAGAGTTTTAAAGCTGTTCTTACAGACATAAGACCTCTGTATTCACCCACAAAATAATTCTTTACAAGCTTTGAATTTTCACCCGGATAATAGTAAGGTGCATCATCAATAGCTGTTGCAAGAGTAATAGCACCTGTATCAAGTGCAGGACCATAATCAGCGAGAGGTTTTATTGATGAACCCGGCTGACGCATAGTATCAACGGCTCTGTTAAGAGTACGGTTGCCGCTCTTTTCACCACGGCCGCCAACGATTACCTTAACCTGGCCTGTATGCTGGTCCATAATTGTAAATGACATCTGAGGCTGTACTATATAAGAAACGCTCTCAGAAACAACTTCTCCTCCATTTGCAAGTATAGAATTTTTGTATTCATCAATATAAGTCTGTGCATCATCTTTGTCTTTAAAGATGAGAGTGAAATTACTCTGACCTTTGTCTTTTTTGTAATAATCCAAAAGACCATAATGAGAATAGTAATTGACATTGCCTTTTGTATCTTTTACAGCAAGCGAATATGAAATAGAAAGCTCAGTATTGTCAGGATAATAGCCAGGGTCGTTAATAACGTTATCAGCTATCTGCTGCATTGACATATTCTGTGTAGAATAGACCTGAAGACCATTCTTGTAAATCATGTTGGTTGCCTGTGTCTCAGTATATCCTTTCTGCTCCATAAGATCCTTTATAAGCTGGTCAATAAGAGCATCAACAAAGTAAGAATATGTTGAACTTGCAACTTCAATCTTTTTGTCCTGGATTCTTGCATACACATCATCAGAAACTGCCTCGTCATATTCTGCCTGTGAGATATATCCCTGGTTACGCATATTATTAAGAACCTTTAACTGGCGCTTCTGGTTTTCGGCAGGGTACTTAACAGGATTGAGTGAAGACGGACTCTGTGTTATTGAAGCAATTACAGCACATTCGCTTAAAGAAAGCTCTGATACATCTTTGCCAAAATAACCCTGTGCAGCAGTCTGAACGCCGTAATAACCATTTCCTAAGTTGATTGTATTAAGATAGTTACCTATTATAGTTTGCTTGTCCATGACAGTTTCAAGCTTTACGGCGAGATACTGTTCCTGGATTTTTCTCTTGATTTTTTCAACGGTACTTTCATTATATGCTTTGAAAACATTATTTTTAAGAAGCTGCTGTGTGATTGTACTTGCACCTTCTGACATGCGTCCTGTAGAAAGAAAAACCGTTCCGGCACGAAAGATACCTTTGATATCAATACCGTTATGTTCATAGAAACGCTCATCTTCAATTGCAATAAAAGCATGCTGCAATGTGATAGGAATATCTTCAACGTCCACATATATACGGTTGGAACCGCTTGTTGATAATGTCTGTATTTCATTACCACCATCGTCATAAATTTTTGTTGCATAACCCTCAGGTGACACATCAATTGTTGATACATCAGGTGCACTGGCGATAATGCCTTCTGCAGCCCCTAATGCCAGGCAGGAGCCTGCAACTATAACAGCAATGACAGCTATGAACAAAAGCTTTACGACAGTAACGCCCAGCTTTGTGCCGAGACGCGAACCGGAAGAATTCAGCCGTTTTTTCTTTTGTATTATGCCTTGTTTGCCAAAATTCATATTTACCTCCAATTTCTGCACAAAAAAGTGTTGTTTGGATTCATTATACCATATAATTATAAAATGTCTCAAGTAAAATGATTTATCACGAATTATTAATAGTTTGACAAAAGAAATAAGTACAGGCATAATCTGAATAGAAAATACTGCATCTTGCAAAAGGAGAGCAATTTTGAAAAGAGTACATAAAGACGGAAGTGCACAGATAACAGAAAAAAAATCCCGGTTTATTGGTGACGTATATAATATAGAAAATGAAGAAGATGCATTATATTATATAAATGAAACCAAAAAGAAGTATTGGGATGCAAGGCATCACTGCTACGCATATATAATAGGAAATAATAACGAAATAAAAAGATTCAGTGATGATGGAGAACCTTCAGGAACAGCAGGAAAACCAATACTCGATGTACTTGATAAAAGTGGTATAGCAAACTGCCTTATAATTGTGACAAGATACTTTGGCGGAACACTTCTGGGAACAGGCGGCCTGATAAGGGCATATTCAGAAGCAGCCAAATCGGGAATAGAAGCATCAGGCATCATGGAAGTTAAAAAAGGCATACAGGCACAGATAGATGCTGACTATAACAGTTTCGGAAAAATACAGTACATGTGTATGGAAAGAAATATAATAATAACGGACACCGAGTATGGTGAAAATGTCCATATAAATATGATTATAGAAGAGTCTGAGTATGCACATTTTCAGAAAGCTGTGGCGGACGCATTTGCCGGACGCCTTGAAATTGTTAAAAATGACAATGTGATTTTTGGTATTTATGACGGAATGGTGCAAATATTGACAAGCAATAATTAATATTGGGTTAACAATGGTAATAAAGCACAAAACAGAAATTAAATTAATAAAATTTGGGCACTTTGTTGTAAAATTGATGTAAAAAAATCATAAAAGAGAGTTATGATAGTGCAAAATTTACATAAAAAATACAATGCCGACTGGTTAAAAAACATTACATGAAGTATATTTTGGGCAATTTGTACATAAAAAATTAAAAAATATGAAAAAAATATGAACGTGGAAAGCCGCATGAATGCTGGGTTTTCACAAAATGTACAAAAAAAATACAATAATTGTTCAAAATCCTCTTGTTAAAATAGTACAAAAATGCTATTATACTTTTGTCAAAAAAATTGACCGTGGGGCTTGCCCCATAAAACCAATAAGGAGGGTTTATAGGTTTATGAAAAAAACAGTTAAGAAACTTACTGCTGTAGGTCTTACTCTTACATCAGTAATGAGCCTTGTTGCATGTGGTAACAGCAACAATGGTGGTTCAAACAACAACGCTTCTTCAAACAAAGAAGTAACAAAGCCAGACAAATTTACAGTTATGTGCGACTCTACAGTCGTTACAGAAGCTAACGGTGGACAGGCATTCTACAAATATCTTGGCGAATTAACAGGCCTTGAAATCGAATGGGTACGTCCTGACCACAGTAATTACTATGATGCAGTTTCTAATGCATTCAACAGTGATAGCATTCCTGATGTAGTTCTTCTTTCATCTGATTACTATGCTCTTTATGCAGCTAACGGTTTCCTTTGGAACATGACAGATGCTTGGAACTCTTCAGAGACAAAGAAGTCAGGCAGACTTATCGATACAGCTGAGAACGTTCTTTCAGCATTACTTGTTAATGGCGAAGACGGAACAAAGGCTATGTATGGTTTCTCTCCATACCGTGGTAATGGTTGCTGTACATACCTCAAGAAAGCTTGGCTTGATGATGCTGGCATTGATGTATCAAAGGTTGACGGCGTTACTATGGACTTCAACACATACTATGGTATCTTAAAGCAGTTAGCTGCTAAGAAAGGTCATTATGTAATTTCAGCTCCTGACTTCATTTCAACAGAAGCTCCTTACACAAACTACCTTCCAGAATTCTATCAGCAGGCTAACTACACATTCTACAAAGATTCTTCAGGAAAGTATGTAGATGGTTTCTCAGAAAAAGCTATGCAGGATGCTCTTCAGAGAATTCAGAATGCTGTTAAAGATGGCGTAATTGATAAGGCTACACTTGGTCAGAAGACAACAGATGCTCGTAACAAGTTCTTTTCAACAGATGCTTCTTCAGAATCTGGTGTATTCTCATACTGGGCTGGTACATGGGCTAACACATTAATGACAAACCTTAAGTCTAAGGGTCTTCCTACAGATCTTATTGCTATCAATCCTATTAAGGAACTTGGTACATACGTAGAAAGAATTGCACCAGCTTGGTGTATCACAACAAGTGCTAAGAATCCAGAAGGTATCTTCAAGTACTTCATCGACACAATGCTTGATGGTGGCGACATCCAGACAGCTTGGACTTACGGTGCTAAGGGTACTCATTGGGATGACAAGGCTGAGACAGTAACACTTGCTGATAATAAGGGTACATTTGAGTACAAAGAAGGCGAGTTCCACTTCCTTCCATCTCCAGAAAAGCCAGGAACATTAATGTCTAAGAACCACATTGATCCAATCCTTTCTCTTGCTAAGTTCAAGACAGCTGATCCTGGTGAGGCTAAGATGACTGAAGCAGCTAAGAAAAATGGTGAATTCTTCGCTAAGAACTCTACAGTTGCTACTCCACTTCCTATGACAGAGACACTTGGTGAAAACAGCACAGATATCAATACAACAAGAAATAAGGTTATTTCAGAAGTTGCACTTGGTAACATGACTGTTGAAGAAGGTATGAAGCTCTACAAGGATAGAGTTGGTACAGCAGTAGAAGCTGTTCTTAAGTCATTAAATGAGACAAAGAAGTCTAAATAATTTAAGATAATATTTTAAAAGATATTATATAGGTAATTTAATTACCAACCTTTAAGAATCCACTTCCGGGTGGCATTGGTTCATCCGGAAGGTCGGATTCTGATTTTTAGCTTATTAATCATACAGATGTAGGCTTAGAATTAAACAAAAATATTAGGAAAGAAGGTATGAAGATGCAATGTAAGTCTTGTAACACAGAATTACCAAAGCATGCAAAAGTGTGCCCGAGATGTGGTGCATTAGTAGGTAAGAAATCAGGCAACCTCAAGGTAATTGCTATAATAGGTTTAGTAATTGCTTTTATAGGCGGGCTTTTGCCTTTCGTTCAGAATTCAAGTGATATTTCTGATGCCTACAGTTTTATGAATATTGATGCCCCTGTTATGTGGTATCTGTTCATGATTGCTATTATAGCTGCTATTATTCTTCTTGTTTTAAAGAAGGATATGTTCTCAATTATACCGACAGCAATTTCAGCAGTTATATTTGTTATCTCTTTAGTTGCAGTTAACTTCAGAGGTTACTACGGAAGAAATAAATATGATATTTATTCTCTTACTAATCTTTTATCATCTGGTAATGGTTCAGATGACGCTAAATACGTTTTAGGTTTAGGTGTCTACGTATTGATTGTAGGTTATATTCTTGCAATCGCTGGCTGCTTCATTGATATTATGAAGTATTTCAAGAAAGATCTTGGCGTTGATTCAAGATATCTTTCTAACTCAATTAACAAGAGTGTATGGAAGACAATGTATTATTACCGTGGCTTCTATATCATGTTCTTACCAGTATTAATCATGATTATTCTCTTTAATTACTGGCCAATGGCTGGATGCCGTTATGCATTCACAAAATATGTTATTGCAGGACCTTACTATGTAGGTCTCAAGCATTTCGTTCAGATGTTCACTAATGACCTTTATTTCTGGACAGCATTTAGAAACACATTAATTCTTTCGATTATTAAGTTGATTTTAAATACAGGTGCAGCTGTTATTATCTCACTTCTTTTAAATGAGATTGTTTCACTCGGATTTAAGAAGACAGTACAGACAATCGTTTATCTGCCTCACTTCATGTCATGGGTTGTAGTTGCATCAGTTTTCAAGATGATTCTTGATCCTAACGTAACAGGTGTTGTAAACAGCCTTTTACTTAAAGCTAATATGATTAATGAACCAATCTATTTCCTTGGTGACTCTAAGTATTGGAGAGGAACATTCTATGTAATGAATGTTTGGAAAGATACAGGTTGGGGAACAATCCTTTTCCTTGCTACATTGTCAGGTATCAGCCCTGATTTATATGAAGCAGCCCAGATTGATGGTGCTAACCGTTGGAAGAGACTTATCTATATTACACTTCCTGCATTAGCAAACACAATCATTACAGTATTCATTCTTAACCTTGCTAAGGTTATGAACCTTTTTGAATCTGTTTTCGTTACTATGAACAATGCCGTATTGGATGTTGCCGAAGTATTACAGACATATGTATACCGTAAGACATTCTCAAGTGGTAACTCAGATTATGGTTATACTACTGCGGTAGGTTTATTTAAATCGTTTGTCGGAATGATTCTCGTACTTAGCTGTAACTACGCTAGTAAGAAAGTCCGCGGACGTGGTATTGTATAAGGAGGGATAGATAATGAGTGATAATTCAGTTGTAGTTACAAAGAAAAAGAAAAAATTCAAAATCTTCCCACTTGTAAATGGTTTGATTTTTATTTTGATTTCATTAGCAATCATGTTACCTATCTGGAAGGTAATCATTGATTCATTTGATGCAAGATCTGCTTATGGTTTTAAGTGGGTTCCAACAATGTTTACATGGGGTGGTTATAGAGCTATCGTTACCCGAGTTGCTTTATATAGACCATTCGGTATCTCATGTATCGTTACAATCGTTGGTACATTCCTCGGTTTGTTACTTGTAACATTAGGTGGTTATGTATTAATTCAGTGGGAAATGCCAGGAAGAAATTTCTTCGCATATATGTTACTTTTCACAATGATTTTCGATGGTGGTATGATTCCTAAGTACCTCGTTATGAAGCAGTTACATTTGCTTAATACACTTTGGTCAGTTATTTTACCATTGTCAATCAACGTATATAACCTGGTACTTATGAGGAACTTCTTTGAAGGTATTCCAGAGGCTCTATTTGAGGCCGCCAAGATTGATGGCTGCTCTCCAATGGGTATCTTCTTTAAGATTGTACTTCCTCTTTCAAAGGCAGCTCTTGCTTCAATCGGTTTGATGTTTGCTGTACAGTTCTGGAACGATTATACTAACTTCAAGATTTACATCAACAAGGATAAGTTATTCAACTTTCAGATTAAACTTCGTAACATGGTTATGGATAGTGATATTCCTAATGATGACGCTGTTGACCCTAATACAATTTCTAGTGCTTCGGTTATTGTTGCGATTTTACCATTCGCAATTATTTACCCATTCTGCCAGAAATACTTCGTACAGGGTGTTAATATCGGTGCCGTTAAGGAGTAATTCCCGGTTTATTTAAGATTTTTTCAAGGCGAATCTGTTTATGCAGGTTCGCCTTTTTTTTCTGTAAAAGAGTATATAAATTAATATTAATATGTAGAAAATACTGTATTTATGCTGTATACTTAAATAATTAGTTAAATTACAAATAAAGGAGGCGGAGTATGGGTACAATCAAAGATGCCATTTATCTTGAGAATATAAGCGAAGTAAAGCGTATTCTTGAAGAAGAACCTAATCTTATTGATGAAAAAGATGAGAATGGTGTGCTTATGGCACTGCTTGCGGCGAAGACCGGAAATCTTGCACTTGTAAGATACATAGTTGAGTATTCGAGAGCAAGTATGGATATTACAGACAATGAACATAAGAATATGCTTCATTATGCGGCACTTTCAGGAAGCGTTGAGGTCTGCCGTTATCTTGTAGAAAGAGTTGGATTGTCACCGCTTACAGGTGATAATAATCTTGTAACGCCAATAGACATAGCGGTAAATAATAAGTTCTTTGACCTGCAGAATTATTTTGAAGAAGAAATAGGAGCAAAGTATAAAGATTTATACCGCAATCCGATAAGAACAGGATTTTATCCTGACCCATCGATAGTGAGAGTAGAAGATACATATTATATGGTTAATTCTTCATTTATCTATTTTCCGTGTATACCGGTATCAGAATCAAAAGATTTGGTACACTGGAGAATAATAGGATATGCTATTACTAATCCGGAATGGGCTGCACTTGATAATCTTGAAGGTGGAAGAGGATACTGGGCACCGGATATTTCGTATCATAATGGCAGGTTTTATATAACAGCGACATATCGTCTTAATGATGACGGAACTGTATACAGAAAACAGATAGTTGTGAGCTCAGATAAGCCTGAAGGTCCATACAGCAAGCCTGCGATAATAGATGAAGACGGAATAGACCCATCAATCTTTACAGATGATGATGGGAAAAGATATATGCTTTTAAACAGAGGTGCAAGAATACTGCCTTTAAGTGATGATGCGACACGCCAGATTGGAGAAGCACATCTTCTTTATTATGGTGATAATAAAAGAGCACCGGAAGGACCGCATCTTTTAAAGAAAGACGGATATTATTATCTGTTTGAAGCAGAGGGTGGAACAGGACCGGGACATAGAATTACTGTTTCAAGAAGCCGCGAACTGATGGGCAGATACAAGCCATGCCCATATAACCCTATAATGCGTCAGAATGATGAAAATGCAATAATTCAAAGGTGCGGACATGGTAAGCCTGTATGCACGCAGAACGGACAGTGGTATATGGTCTATCTGTGTGGAAGAAAAATAGGTGACGGTTACAGCCTGCTTGGAAGAGAGACGGCAATTGACCCGATTGAGTGGACTGCGGACGGATGGCCGGTTGTCAACTCACTTAATGGACCTTCGACATTGCAGATAAAACCGGATTTACCTGAGTGTATATGGGAATCCAGTCTTGATGATGATTTTGACAATGACTGGTTAAGTTCAGACTGGATGTTTCCAAGAGCACCGGAGTTTGATGGAATAGTTCTTGAGAATTCATATGTCAAAGTTAAAGGAAGCCGTTATGACCTCAATTCAATGTATGCAAAAAATATTCTGTTAAGAAGACAGCAGAACTTCAGGTTTGAGGCAGTATGTAAGTTAAGAATGCCGCAGATTTATCCGGGACAGGATGTTGGAATGACATGCTATTATGACGAAAATACATTTTTAAAATTTGGTATATTTGCAACAAAAGAAGAAAATCCTAGACTGCTTGTAAAAGTTGCAGAATATATAGATGGATATAAAGAAGGTAAATCTAGGGAACTTGATTTCAGTAAAGAATATGTGTATCTGAAAACAGAGACAAATTATCTTACAAGAACATTTTCATACAGCTATGACGGAGTAAATTATACTACTGTTGATGTGCTTGATAACGTATATTATCTCTGTGATGAAGGGTTAAAGAAAGGCAAGCGTTTTACTGGTGCAATGATTGGAATGTATGCATATGCCGGCTCATTTGGACAGGAATATACAGATGATGCAGGAAATCATGGAAGCGATACAATATATGGAGAATTTGATTTCTTTAATTATAAAACATTATAAAGGAGACAGGATATGACAATAGAAAGAAATGAAAAATTAGAAGACAGCCTGCTTGAAAAAATGTCATCAGTTGATTTAAAAAAAACTGATAACTGGAATAAGGCAATGATTTTAAACAGTGCTGCAAAAGTTTATTTTGCTACAAAAAACGAGAAGTTTGGAGAGTTTCTTGTAAAAGGCATTGATAAATGCTGTGACTGCGGTATCGAAGAAGGATTTGCAGGAAATGATAATGATTTGACTAATCTGTTGCTGGCCAATGTATTATATGCAGCAAAAGATTACACAGGAAAAGATGAATATGAAAAGGCTGCAATAAAGATGGCAGCACAGCTTAATTCACAGAAGAGAAGTGAAAAAGGATATTTTACGGATGTTGACGGAAAAGCATGTCTTTGCCAGACATATGCAAGTCAGGTATTCTATATGAATTATGAGACAAGAGATGATGGAAAAGAACATTATAATGACATAATTGCACAGTATAATGTAATTCATGAAGATTTGTATAAAAATACATCCAGCAAAGCATCCGGGGACAGTGATGCACTTGAAGCATTATGTTATTACAGTGCAGCACTTATTGATACAATGGAAGTCATGGATCAGGCACTCTATGAGATATACAGACAGCTTATGAATTATTATAAAGAGACAGTAAAAGATGTTCTTGCGACAGGTATTTCCGGTGCAGAAAAAAATCCTGCAAAAGCTTCATATGAACTTGTATTTGCATATGCATTGCTCAAAGGCTGCCGTATGAAAGCGGTTCTGACAGAAAAATATGAAGATGCAGCACTTGCAATATATGAAAAATATAGTGATGTGTCAGAAAAAGATGCAGCTGAGTTTGCATTGTGCTACAGCGAGGCAGTAAGAAACAGAGATTATCAGGATTATGGACGTAATAACGGAGGAAGATTATGGAGTTAAAATTAGTTACAAATACAGCAAGAAGTGCTGTTTTAGAGCTTACTGAATCAGGAAAATTTTATACAGAATTGCAGTATGATATATATGTCAATGGTGAAAAATATATGGAGAGCAATAAGGTTATAACATCACTTTTTGATTTAAAACCTGACACAGATTACAATGTGTATGCTGTATACAATGGTCAGAAAACAAACGAGGTAAATATTCATACAAAATATGAATTTGTAACATTAAATGTACGCGATTTTGGTGCATTGGGCGATGGTGTGCATGATGATACAAATGCAATCCAGTGTGCAATTATGGCATGCCCTAAGGATTCAAGAGTCCTTGTTCCGGAAGGTGAATATAAGGTTTCAAGTGTATTTTTAAAAAGCGATTTAACACTTGAACTTGCAAAAGGAGCGGTATTATCTGCATTTACAGAAAGAGACAAATTCCCGATACTTCCGGGTGTTATTGAATCATATGATGAGAAAGAAGAATATAATCTTGGTTCATGGGAAGGAAATCCGCTTGACTGTTTTTCGGCAATTCTTTGCGGAATTAATGCAGAAAATGTAGTTATTACAGGCGAAGGTACAATTGATGGCAATACGACATTTGAAAACTGGTGGAATAACTGCAAAATAAGAAATACAGCATGGAGACCGAGATTGTTTTTCATCAACCATTGCAATAATGTAATGATGCACGGAATAACAGTACAGAATTCTCCATCATGGACAATACATCCATATTTCAGCAACCACCTCAAATTCATAGATGTAAAGATTAAGAATCCTGCCAATTCACATAACACAGACGGACTTGATCCTGAGAGCTGCCAGGATGTACTTGTACTCGGTACATATATCTCAGTTGGTGATGACTGTATTGCTATAAAATCAGGAAAGATATATCAGGCACGTAAATACGAGATTCCGACATCAGACATGACTGTAAGACAGTGTTGCATGAGAGACGGACACGGTGCCGTAACAGTCGGAAGTGAGATTGCTGCCGGTGTAAAGAATGTTCATATTACGGACTGCCTGTTTATGAATACAGACAGAGGTCTCCGTGTAAAGACAAGACGAGGCAGAGGCAAATTATCAGTTCTTGATGATATTTCATTTGAAAATATTGATATGGATAATGTAATGACGCCATTTGTTGTAAACAGTTTTTATTTCTGTGATCCTGACGGAAAGACTAATTATGTTGGTTCAAAAGAGCCGCTTCCTGTCGATGACAGAACACCGTCAATCAAGCGTCTTACATTCAGGAATATAAAAGCGTCAAACTGCCATGTAGCAGGAGCTTATATTTATGGATTACCAGAAAGCAAGATTGAAAAGCTTACATTTGAAAATATTGATTTTACATATGCTAAGGATGCAAAACCGGGTGTCGCTGCGATGATGCTTGGATGTGATGAGGCAGTAAAACAGGGGCTTATAATAAATAATGCCAAAGAACTTATACTTAAAAATGTAAATATTACAGGATGTGAAGGTGAACCTGTAGTAACTGGAAATGTTGACAAAATTATAAAATAAGTGGTGAAAAAAATGAATTTACATGCACCTAAAGGAATTGATGTTGATAACTGGTTTATCGAATGTTACAAAAAACATAAAAAGCATCCGCTTATAATACTCATACGGCTTTATAAAGGCAACTATCACAAATTTGCTGCGGCAGTGTTTTTCTTTTTCATAAAGCACTGCCCTGTATGGGTGCTGCCTATTGTAACAGCCAATATAATTAACGATGTGACAACGCACAGTCCCGATACATACCAGAACACTATATTCTATTCAATAATAATGATAGGACTTATAATACTTAATGTACCAACCAATTATATGTATACAAGGTACAAGTCACTTGCAACGCGTTACGCTGAGACGGGACTTAGAAAAGCACTTGTAAGAAAACTTCAGCAGCTTTCAATTTCATATCACAAAGAGACACAGTCAGGACGACTGCAGTCGAAGATAATGCGTGATGTTGAAGCGGTTGAGATGCTTTCCACACAGCTTTTAATCAGCACGCTCAATATTGCACTTAATATATCGGTGGCATTGGCGGTTACAATTTCAAAAAGTCTTGTTGTATTTTTGTTCTTCCTTGTAACAACACCGCTTGCGGCACTTACAATGGTATTTTTCAGGAATATAATGAGAAAGCGTAATTATGAGTTCAGGCATGAAATGGAAGAGACATCCGCCCAGGTAATGGAAATGGTTGAACTTATTCCGGTTACGAGGGCACATGCACTTGAAGAAAAAGAGATACAAAGAATGAGCAACCAGCTGTTTACGGTTGCTGAAAAAGGTTACAAACTTGATGTTATCCAGTCGCTGTTTGGTTCTGTAGGCTGGGCAATATTCCAGATATTCCAGGTATTATGTCTTGCATTTACAGGAATTCTTGCATTAAAAGGAAATATACTTGCCGGTGATATAACGCTTTACCAGAGTTATTTTGCAACAATAGTAAATCAGGTATCTGCATTTATAACACTCATACCGACAATAGCGAAGGGCGTTGAGTCAGTAAATTCTATTGGTGAAGTCCTTCTTGCTGATGATATTGAACATAACGAAGGAAAGAAGAAGCTTGGCGGTGTAAAGGGCGAATTTGATTTCAAAAATGTATGCTTCAGATACAATAATTCAGAGGCACACGTTCTTAACAATTTTAACCTTCATGTTACACCGGGAGAGACAATAGCACTCGTAGGTGAATCGGGTTCCGGAAAATCGACAATACTTAATCTTGCGATAGGATTTAACATTGCAGACAGCGGACAGGTACTCCTTGACGGCAATGATATGAAAGATATAGATTTAAGAACATATCGTAAGTACCTTGCAGTTGTGCCTCAGACGTCCATATTGTTCTCAGGAACGCTCAGAGACAACATAACGTATGGAGTTGACAATGTTGATGAAAAAGCCCTGAATGAGGCTGTTAAGGCGGCAAATCTTACTGATCTGGTTGAGAGCCTGCCTGACGGACTTGATACGGAAGTCGGGGAACACGGCGGTAAATTGTCAGGTGGACAGAGACAGCGTGTTTCAATAGCAAGGGCACTTATAAGAAATCCAAGAGTAATTGTCCTTGATGAGGCGACGTCGGCACTTGACAGTATATCAGAAAAGCTTATACAGGAAGCACTCAACAATCTTACAAAAGACAGGACGACATTTATAGTTGCACACAGACTCTCAACAATAAAAGATGCAGATAAAATAGCAGTAATAAGTGAGGGACACTGTGTTGAATACGGAACATTTGATGAACTTATGGAATTAAAAGGTGAGTTCTACAGAATGAAAAAAATCCAGAGTTAATAAATTCAGAAAAAAATGGCTGTGCAATATCTGCACAGCCATTAATATTATAAAAGATAAATTAAGGGTTATAGGACAAAACGTGTTGATGGGTTAATCCCATTCAACAAACATTCTGTCATAATTATGTAAATCACTCCATACAATGGCATCGCCCCAACTAGAAAG
>ERZ773243.66-NODE-66-length-141720-cov-26.839812_pt1 | contig 141720 bp, 109 predicted proteins | sample MGYA00580520_ERZ773243 | MGnify/ENA primary metagenome ERZ773243 (study PRJEB29015, sample SAMEA2737747) | human gut metagenome | biome: human gut; feature: human-associated habitat; material: faeces | place: China | collected 2012 ... | reverse complement strand
CCATTGAACTGCTCGGACACGGAAACCTGCCTCACCGGGTGCTGAAATGTCATCATACAAAAAACTAACTTTCCAAAACTCTCTTCTATTGAATCTCTCCATACAGCATAAAAAAAGAATCGCAGGGCTTTTCTAATAAATATAAAAGCACCTGCGATTCCAATTAAAATATTATGCCTATTTAGCAGATTTACCGCAACTCATACAGACATTGATCCCTTTACTATTGAGAAAGCCGCAAGACTGGCAAGTCCAATGCACTGATTCGCTTCCACCTCCATCAATAATATTACTTTTTGCCTGGAGAGACAAATCACACATTCCCTCATAAGATTCATATTGGGAACCATTTACCTTATCTATTACAATTCTGCCCTCTGCCATTTGATTCTCTCCGGAAAACAAAAACCTAAGACAACAATAGTGTGTACCAGCACGAAGTGTCGTAGTTATTTTCCTGAAATTTTCTCCATTGGAAGGAAACATCACTATATTCCCGAATCTGGCGTCGTATGAAACACCGGGAGTCCCCTGGAAAGCAAATGTAATTGTATATTCCGTATCTTCAGGACAAAAAACCGTTCCTTCAATAGTCGCATTACCATTAATATCTTCATATTTTTTTATGTCAGTAAAAAAAGTTGGCTTCGCTGTTGAGCGAGACTTTATATTATCAGCCATTACTTCCTCCTGAAAATTCTGTTGGCAACTTGAGAGCAAACAAAAAACGCAGAGCAGTAAAGATATATATGCTTTCATTCTCATAACTCTTACGGTTTAAATTAATGCAAGATTACTCCCGAATTATCTGTCGGGTTCTGTGTAAGTTTACATCCGCTGGGGTATGCATCAATAGCACCCTGAGGAATGTAGAATATTACCCGGAAATCTGTAGCAGGAACATCTTCCAATGCCGGATGAGCACCCGGATACCGACGGGAAAGCGGTTCACCGTTACGGAACACATCGAAGCTACGTTCTGCCTGGAAAGCCAGCTCCAGCTGACGCTCCTTGTCAATCAACTCCTGAGCATTGCTTGCATCCAAAGAAGGATAACCCTCTCCCACCGCGCGGCTGCGAATCAGGTTCAAGTCACTCAAGGCGTTTCCGTAGTCGTTTTTCTTGGCATATGCTTCGGCACGATTCAGGTAAACTTCGTCCAAGCGTGAGATAATCGGCGAATGCAGATGTGATTCTTCACCCTCGAATGAGCATTTGGTGATGTAGAACCTCGGATAGAAATTATTCAGTTGCATCTGATAGTCAAGTACTCCCTCATAATCTTCTTCAAAAGCATTCTCTCCATCAATACCATACTTGTTTTTATAGTCTGTTATACGATATTTTTCTTCCGCTTCATCCAATACGGTCAGCTTATAAAATACTGAATCTGGTACTTCGTCCTTATTCTCGTCTTTTCCAGTAGGCTCTCCGGCATAAAGTCCGTCGCTCTTTTTCTTCAGCCCAAACTGCATATAATTATAGCCGGTGTGGTTTCCGTTTTTGTCGTATTGCTTCTTGATAAAACGGAATACATCTATATACTTGCCGGTTTTTTCATCCGTTGCATACTGCGGATTAATGAAGTTGGCGCGGATGTCCGAAATCTTCTTCTTGCCCGGTCGCCAGTCATTGCGTCCGGTTTCATCAAGCAGAGAGAGATATTTGGCGCTGGCATACATTTCTCCCCAGCCCATGCCGCCTACTACTCCATACATACCTCCAATACCGTAATAATGGTCGAAGCCTGAAAATTCGGAAGCCACTCGCTTCACCACAAAGATATCCTCCTTATTATTTTCGGGCACGATGGTATTGCTCTTTCCATAATCTGCCGGCGAAAGCAGCGCATAATCAGGATTGTTTATCACTTCCGTGGCAAAATGAATAACTGAGTCAGCATATACCGTATTCGGGTTGTCGTAAGTGCCGCTCATGTAGAGATAAACGCGCGAAAGCATAGCTTGAGCAGCTGCCTTCGAGGCATAAGCCGGCCCGTTATTTTCGGTCAGCATTTCTTCTGCTTTCCGCAAGTCTGCAATAGCCTGCTGGTAGCATTCTTTTACCGTAGAGCGGTCGGGGAGCTGGAGGTTATCCATATCATCCGGTGTTCCGTTTACAATGGGTACACCTAAGTTCTTATCCGGAGCCTGGTAGTACGGACGGCCGAAAGCACGGGTCAGATAAAAATACATCATGCCGCGGATGTAGTAACATTCGCCCAATTTATTGTCTATTTCCGCACTCTGCCCGGCTTCAATCATGTTAATGATATTCGATGCCTGGGCTATCGCCTTATAGCCGAAATTCCAAAAATCATTCAAGCGATAATTGTTTGGCGTACGGCTAAAGGAAATGAATTCATAAAACGCATCGGTAGAAGTATTGCGAATCATTATGTTGTCACCGGCATATTCGCCTAATCGGTGCATCGGGTCCGACCAGGTTTTCAGCTGCGCGTATGCTCCGCGCATCAATCCGTCAAGCGAAGTCATCGGGTCACCGGTAATCTGTTCTGCCGACATACTTCCATTGGGCAACCGTTCGATATCGCAGGAAGTCAGTGTTCCGCACAAAGCGGCTGCCGATAACAAAGAAAGAGTAATTATCTTTTTCATACTATATACTGATTAAAAGGTTAGGTTTATACCAAACATAAACTTACGGACAGAGGGATATACACTCGGTCCTGTAGATCCAAGCACACTTCCATTGCTGGCGGGAATTTCCGGATCAACACCCGAATAACCGGTCAGGGTAAACAGGTTTTCTCCTGTAAAGAAGATGCGCATATTCTGGATGTAATACTTAGGTAGTGATAAATTATATCCCAGAGTCAAGGTACGGAGCTTCAAGAAATCACTGTCTTCCAGATAGCGGGTGGAAGCTGAGTTCGAGTTATTCTTATTGCCGTAATAAGCAGCCGGATGGGTAGCGATGTCACCAGGTTTCTGCCAACGGCTCCAGCCGTCCTGCAACTTCATCTGGTTACGGTCGGTATAGGCTCCGTCTGAATCGTATTCCAAACGTGAATAGTTGTAAATCTTACCGCCGACGGAATAGCCGAACACGGCACTTAAGTCAATATTCTTCCAGCGTACGGATGTATTGAACCCACCGAATATTTTCGGAGAAGAAGACGGACAGATTACACGGTCTGCCTTGGCATAGTCTTCTGTCACCTCACGGCCTATCACATTTCCGCTTTCGTCTTTAACCGACTTGTACCATTGCGGCGCACCGTTTTCAGGATTTACCCCAGCCCATTCTCTCAGATAAAAACTGTTACTGTCATAACCTTCTTTCAATATAATTTCCGCCTCACCGGCAATACCAAGGCCTGCACCCTTGACGATTTCCGTATTATTGCCATACAGTTTCTTGATTTTATTCTTGTTATGTCCCAAATTGGCTTCTAGGCTCCAAGTCCAGTCTTTGGTACGGATAATATCACCGCCAATGGTCAGTTCGATACCCTGATTTGCCATTTCTCCGATATTCAGCCAACGCGAAGTAACTCCTGTCAAGCCTGATACAGGTACCTGGAACAAAATGTTCGAGGTATATTTATAATAATAATCGAACACGAAGCGCAGGCGGTCGCCGAAGAACGAACCGTCCAGACCGACACCGGTGGTATAGGTCTTTTCCCAAGTCAGCCCATCATTACCAATCTGGTTGATCAGCGCACCCGGAATTCCGTCATAATTGCTCGAAACGGAATACAAGTCATATTGCGGATAGAGGTCTGTGGGACGGTTACCTACCGTACCATAGGAAGCTCTCAGTTTCAGGTTGTCCACCCAATCTGCCTTAAACCATTTCTCGCGATTGATGTTCCATCCGGCACTGACAGAGAAGAAGTTACCATACTTATGGTCGTCACCGAAATTGGAAGCCCCATCACGACGGAATGATACTTGTGCCAGATAGCGGTTATCGTATGCGTAGTTAGCATTGAATAGGTATGACTGTACAGCCCATTCGTTCAAACTTCCGCCCACTTTCTCGGGAAGTGCCGTTACATCCAGTACCTCGAATCCGGGAACAAATCCGGTACCGATGGCCTTGACGGCCTTGGCCTGATAGTCGTTGAACTCGTATGCCAATACTCCATTCAGAGAATGATCTCCCCAAGTTTTATTGAAACGGAGTAATTGGTTTGTATAGCGATAAACTGTATTGCTCTGATATTCTTCCAAACGTCCTTTTACTCCTGAAGCTCCATCTGTACGTGGATCGGAGTAAGCATGGTAATAATAGCTGGTATAACGGAAGTTATTTACAGAAGAAAAAGTCAGCCAGTCGGTAATCCGGATGTCGAAGTCGAAGTTCCCGGAAAACTCGTAGGTTTTATAATCTGTATGATTTCCGTATGCCAAATCATTCAGATAGTTGGTCGGGGTATTGTTCACCCATCCCTGATAGCGGTCGGGCACCAGGTTGCCTTCCTCATCGTAAGGGCTGTCCCACGGAAGCATGGAGTACATAGCTCCCACCGAATACTGGGCATCAGTCACCGTACGCATGGCACCCGATACCGAAGGCTTGATGGTCAGCCAGCTGAAAGGTTTGTAGTTGGAACGGTAACGGAAGTTATAGCGTTGCAGGTCGTACCCCTTCACGGCACCTTCTTCATCGTAATAGCCCAAAGAGAAATAAGAATTGATTTTTTCGCTTCCTCCCGAAAGCGATACATTATACTCCTGATTTAATCCGGTCTGTGTGGCAAGCTTCCACCAGTCGAAGTTCGCATTGCGCAGGTCTTCGTTCCAGCGTGGGAAAGAAATGACATCGGCATTCTGGAACGACTTATAGTAATCATACAGTTCGGCACCGTCCATCATTTCCAGGTTTCCGTTGTTCAGGCGGCTGAATCCCACCTTGGCAGAAGCATTGACGGTCATCTTTCCGGTCTTTCCGTTCTTGGTAGTCACCACGATTACACCGTTCGCACCCTGCGAACCATAGATAGCAGTAGAAGCCGCATCCTTCAAGATGGTCATGGTTTCGATGTCGGCAGGGTTCAGCTGACCTACGCCGTCGCCCACAATCACACCGTCCACTACCCAAAGCGGCTTGTTGCTTCCGTTGATGGAGGTCTTTCCGCGGACTACCACCGCACCGCCGGAGCCGGGCTGCCCTGAACCCGGAGCCACGAACACACCCGAAACCTTACCGTTCAGCATGTTTTCCACATTGGCTGTAGTCACGTCTTTCAGCTTGCTTTCCTTCACCGTCTGGAGCGAACCGGTCAGGCTCTCCTTGCGCTGTGCGGTATAACCCACCACAATCACTTCGTCCAACGTTTCGGTATCTTCCTGCAACTTGACAGAAAGGTTGGCCTTTGCCGGTATTTCCATGTTTTTGAATCCTATGTATGAAATCTGGAGAATCGCCCCTTCGGGTACGTCTTCCAGTTTGAAATTTCCATCAATGTCGGTAATGGTTCCGTTGGTAGTTCCCTTGACCAATACATTGGCACCGATAATCGGTTCGCCCATTTTGTCAAAAACCTTTCCGGTAATCGTCCGGTTTTGCTGTGTGGTAGCCGGAATGACGGCTGAAGAAGTCAGGCTCTCTTCGCCTGAAGCTGTTGCAGAAAGAGGAAGACTTATACCGATAAGCCCAGTCATCAGCAGCAGTTTTCCTTGCCCAGTTCTTGCTTTCATAGATATTAAGTGTATAGATTAAAGATTCAACTTCCTTTCCTTGTTTTATCAAGAAAAGGATGTCTGTTAATTAAAACGGGCGAAAGGTAATATAAATATAATTAAAGGCAAACGAAATTATCAAAAAGTTGATAAAACAATTTGAAATAAGTACTTGGTCTAATGTATGATTTCTGTGATGAAGATGGGCATGGCTCTTTCTTCGTTTTTATAGGGTAATATGTAGAAACCAATAAACTTTTTGCGAGGTATTCAAAAAAACTCTTTATCTTTGCCACATTAAGTGCAAAAACGTGAAACAAAGTATCGTAAAAATAGTATTGTTTGTGGCAGTTATCTTCATCGGACTTCAGAAGGCGGCTGCTTCTACTTCGTGCTATGATACGTTATCTTCTGCTATGAGCCTGGTAGAACAGAAACAAGCAGAAGAAGCTAGTCAATCACGTGCTTGTGACAGCGTGAAGAAAACAGATACGCCTTCAAAAATTAACGGGATTAAGGAATGCCTGGATAAACTGGGCGGATTGTTCTGTGACTCCAGAGGGCAAGGTCTTTCCGGAAGCAGGGACTTATCCAGTAGGCTCCAAAGGCATATTGAGCGCATTCAGAATACTTATTTACGCTTACTCTTATTCTATTGCTCTCTGCGGGAAGTAGGCCTGCTGAGAGATAAAGAACATCGGTTTCCTGCTACTCTTTGTTTTAATTATTCTCCCTCATGCAACTATTTTGTATTTGCCTTGAGAGAGATTCTTATTTAACCGTTTTATTTTATTTCAGTTTAATTGCTCCGGCGAATGCAGGGAGTAAGGGTTTGTTATGATGATTGCTTGAATCGGTCATACCGCATTGTTTTATTAGATACCGGAAGCAAAGATCAGTAGCAAGGCTTTATTATGGAGTTGTTCCATAGTTTAGACAACGATTTGGGCAGATAATAATGAAGCGTTATCATGCTATATCTGCTCTCATTTTTAATTTTATAAAACGATTATCTCATGGAAACATTAAATTTATCAGAGTCTTATCCGAAAAAAGATATACAAAAACGGAATCATACTTCTATTCTTTTGCTTGCAATGATGTTACTGGTAGCAGGTGTTCTTTTATTTCTGCTTCCTGTCGGCGATTCAGAGTCTAATTGGGATGCGCTTCGGGTCTGTGTGGGCTGTTTTTCCATTGTATGTGCTTTGTATCTTTTCTTCTTTAAGCGCCAATATCAGGCATACGCGCCTACCGGAAGTGCTGTATCAAAGAAACGTGTCATGTGTTCACCCCAACGGCTGGCATCTCTTCAGGCATTTTTATCACAATATAGTCCGCTAAAAGGTACAAGTATCATGGGAGAGAAAGACCCGGTTTCATTGGTATGGGTTTATTCAAAAGACCAGAAGTATGTTGCTTTTCAGCTCCTGCGTTATGCTTCGTTTCTTTATGAACCTATTTCGGATGTATATCAGTTGAGTGATGATGAGGCTTCTGCTTTTTTGTGTGAGCTGAAAAAAGAAAACTATGAATTTTAATCAGGTTGGATTGTTGCCTTTCTGCTTATAGTACGTGCGTACTCTTTTAGTTCTATTCATAATGAAAAAGAGCCATATCCAGATTCATTTGTATGAATCAAAATATGGCTCTTTATATTTATAATTCTTATTGTTTGTTTTTCAGCTCTTCAGCAGAAACGATTCGGTACAGTTTGTCGTTCGGACGGATTTTTTCGGGAACCTTAAAGGAAACGTGTACCCCTTTTTTCACCACATCAACCGGTTTAAGGTCGACGCGTGCTTCTTCTAAGTTTACATATACCGCTCCAGTGGTAGGTCCGGTAATCAGCAGTTTGTCGCCTACCTTAATCTCAGTCGCTTCAATCAAGAACTCAGCCACTCCGATGTTTGAGAAGTATTTGATACCTTTACCTGCATAAACCTTACGCTCTGTAGCCTCTGAACCATAGTTCCGGCTCCATTCACCTAAGCGCTGTCCTAAGTAGTAACCGTTCCAGAATCCGCGGTTGAAGACGGTTTTCAAGCGTGTTTCCCAGTCAGCTTTCTTGTCATCGGTAAAACTTCCGTCAATATACGACTGAATAGCTTCTTTGTAACATTCTACTACGGTTTTTACGTACTCTGGTCCACGGGCACGTCCTTCTATTTTAAATACACGTACTCCGGCCTCAATCATCTCATCCATGAACTGAATGGTCTTCAAGTCTTTGGGTGACATGATGTATTTGTTATCTACTTCCAGTTCGATGTCGCTTTCTTTATCCTTGACGATATATGCACGGCGGCATACCTGCATACATGCTCCCCGGTTAGCAGAAGCGTTCATTTCATTAAGGCTGAGGTAACACTTGCCGGAAACAGCCATACATAATGCACCGTGACAGAACATCTCAATACGTACCAGTTCGCCCATCGGACCCTTAATCTGCTGGGTTTGGATGGCGTCATAAATTTCGCGTACCTGCTTCAAGTTTAATTCACGTGCCAGCACGACGACATCGGCAAATTGCGAGTAAAATTTCAGGGCTTCTGCATTGCTGATGTTCAGCTGAGTAGACAAGTGAACTTCTTGACCTACCTGATTACAGTATGCCATTACAGATACGTCGGCTGCAATGACAGCACTGATTCCGGCTTCTTTGGCTGCATCTACAATTTTGCGCATCAGTGCAATATCTTCATCATAAATGATGGTGTTGATGGTAAGATAGCTCTTTACGCCATGCTCGTCGCATGTTTTGGCTATTTCACGTAAGTCATCGATGGTGAATGTGCTTGCTGAGCGTGCGCGCATATTAAGGCTTTCAATACCGAAGTAAATGGAATCGGCTCCGGCATGGAGAGCAGCAGCCAATGACTCGCGTGAGCCTACGGGAGCCATGATTTCGAAGTCTTTTATAGAGTAATTCATTTCTTTTTTGGAATTAATTCAGATTGCAAAGTTACTGATTTTTTTTGTTTTTTGAGGCTTTACAGGTTAAAGGATGAAAAGGAGGCGAGTCACTTTATCGGCTCGCCTCCTTTTCATCAGATTATAACAGTTTCCGTTTGAAGACAGGGGAAATAAACCATCGTTTATACATCAGCGTAGCAAGCTGGTAAACAAAGAAGGCAGTCACAAAACCTACAATCGAGTCGATCAGGTAATGCGCCTGTATATATACGGTGGCGCAGCACAGCAGGATATAAAAAGGAGCTAGCAGATAAGCCAACCTCCGGTTGATGCGCCATGCCATAATCATGACAATCGTAGAGATTCCCACATGAGAGCTTGGAAAGGCAGCAGTAGGGCGTTCACCCACTTCCTGCGAAGTTTCCACCAAGCTGTAGAAAAAACCGTGTTCATAACCTGGACCGGGAACGAGGTAGGTATTATGGTTGAAGTAGTCGCCGATGGCGGGGAAGATGCACTCATTCACCTTGTCCATTCCGATGGCAGGGAAATAAAATTGAGGTCCTGCTACCGGTACAAGTATGTAAAACAGGTAGTAGATGAAAAAAGAAGTCGTCAAAACGAAGCAGATTTTCTCGAACCATTCAAACCGGACCAGGAAATAATACACCACCACAATCAGCATCATGGGATAATAAAAGAAATACCCCATGTTAAACGGTTCACTGAACCACATTGACGGACATAGCTGACTAAACTCTACCGCTGGCTGGCAGTGGAAGATAGCCTGTTCGGCAGTGGCAAACCAGTGATCGAGGTTAGGAAAGAGTCGGTTAAACTCATACGTGTCAGGATACCAGTATGCCAATAGCGACATTTGTACTACCATACGGATGAAGGCAGTCAGCCGGCAGGGAAAGGCCTGATAGATGAAGATCAGGGTAAAAGTCAACACGGCAATACTCAGACGCTCCAACAGCATTGTTCCCGGATGCTCCATGCGGGAATAGAGCAGAAATATCAAGCAAGTGGTCAGTGCATTATAAATTAAACTGATGCTTTCTACGGCAAACAGCCCTTTCCCACTTTCCACACGTTCAAATAATCGTAAATTCAGATTTATAGCCATCCTTCTTTCTTATACCAGGCAATGATTTCTTTGACTCCTTTAGCTAACGGATATTGTGGGCGGTAGCCTAATTCGTTTATGGCAGGAGTAATATCACATCGCCAGTTTCGTTGTTTCATAATGTTATATTTGTCACAGTTTAACGTGCTGGTTTTCTTGCGTAAGCGAGCTATGTTTTCCGCAACGAAAGAGATTAGTTTTAGCACTAGAAGCGGACAAGTAAAACGCACCATCCAGGGGTTTCCCAGTTCTTTCCGGATTAAGTCAGAAAAGGTACGGCTGCTATATACTTCCCCGTCGCTTATAAAATAAGCACGTTGTTTTACTCCTTTTTGCAGCGAAAGATAAACCGCCTGCACAAGGTCGGTTACATAAACAAACGTAATATCTTGACGCTGGAATCCCGCGGCAAAGTCTACATGATGCTTAATGGATTGTGCCATTAAAAAGTAATCATGTTCTCGCGGGCCATAAACTCCGGTTGGCCGGAAGATAATATAAGGAAAATCCTTCAGCGAACGTAGGTACTCTTCGGAATGCAATTTACTGATTCCGTATGCCGTATTCGGACAGGGAGTATCAGACTCCCGAATATCCGAATAGTCATGCTCCCGAATAGCACCAAATATACTTAGCGAGCTGATAAACACAAAACGCTCGGGAGTCATGTTCAGCCGTTGTAAGGTTTCGATAAAATTACGTGTAGCCCAGTAATTCCCTATTTCAAAGTCTGCCCGGTGAAGACATTTGGTAACTCCGGCACAGTGAATGATGTAATCCCATCCTCCATGTTCTTTTTGATGGGCTTTGAGCTGACTCTCCAGCAAGTCGGAATCAGTAAAATCGAGTTCGGCAAATGAGATACGTGGGTCGCTCAGGTATTTACGGCTACTTGTCCTCCTGACTCCAGCCCATACCTGCATGCCTTGTTCCAGTCCTCCCTCTACCAGAAAGCTCCCGATAAAGCCGCTTGCTCCGGTGATTAATATTTTTTTCCCCATTTATTTCATTTTTCAGGTTCTACATGGATGCCGATATAAGTCTGGGCTCCATACCTTTCTTTCAGTTTGTTTTCAATCAGTGTTGCTTTATCATGAGCTTCACGTAAAGTCAATCCTCCATTCATCCGAACATGCAGGTCAATGGCGTAGCGGTTGCCGATACGCCGGGTGCGCAAGTGGTGCGGTTGAGATACGCCTGAAACCGACAGGGCTGTTTTGATAATATCCTCCTCCACTTTATCGGGCAAGGAACTTTCAGTTAGCTCTCTAAAACAGTTGGTTAAAAGTTTTACAGCCACCCGTGCAATGAAAAAACTGACCACAACAGCTGCCAAGGGGTCGAGTACGCGTCCGGTTTCTCCCAGTAAGATTGCTCCTCCGATTCCGGCAGCTGTACCGATGGATGAAAAGGCATCACTCCGGTGGTGCCAGGCATTGGCAATAACCGCCGGGCTGTTTTGCCGTATTCCCACCTTACGGGTATATCGGAATAAGGTTTCCTTGGCAAAAATAGATAACAAGGCAGCACCTAATGCAATCCATCCGGGTGATTCCAATACTTTCCCCTGTATGTATGCTATGATTTGTTCGATTCCCTCTTTACAAATTCCGATGGCTACCGCCAGAAGCGCCATGCCAATGAGTAAAGTAGCTATTGTTTCATATTTTCCATGTCCGTAATCATGACCTTTGTCTTCCGGCTTTCCGGCAATCCGGACAAAAACAATGACTACGATGTCTGTAATCAAGTCGGATAAAGAATGTACGGCATCGGCAATCATCGCTGCACTATGCCCTAACATTCCGGCAATAAACTTGCAGACAACTAATAAAACGTTTATCAAGCTCCCCGCCAGTGTAACCCGATAGATGTCGCGCTCGCGAGAGGGTGTGCTTGTTGTGTCCATACTAATTTCCTGTTATTTAAAAAGAATGGGGCAAAGATAGTTATAAGATTTTTATCTGCCAAGTGAGATTTTGCTTCTTTCCGCGGGGAATCTGGTCATTCTTTCCGAATCTTCTGTGCCTCCTTGCGATGATGCTTATCAGGATGGGGTTACCGGGTGAAAAAAGCCTTGCTTTGTCAGCTTACATACGCTCTTTGGCACCCATCGCTTGTTTTCCTCTTTGTATGAACCCTTGTATGTTAATCAGTTAATTCCTTGCTAAACTTAAGAAAAATATAACATGGTTTTAATCCTTTATTCCATTTAATTTGTTTACTTTGTAGAAACTAACCAATTAAACGAAGGAAACGACATGGCTAAGAAGAAGAAAGAAAAGAAAGGCGGAAAACGCATGAAGAAAAAAGAACTGGTAGAACTTATTATCAGTTATTTCCGCAATAAGCCGGGCGATACATTTACGCTCAAACAGTTGTTCCAGGGACTACACCTCACTACGCATCCGTTGAAGATGCTTTGTGTGGATACGATAGAGGAAATGCTTGAAGATAATTTCCTTATTGAGACGGAAAAAGGACGTTACCGGATAAATGATAAGGGACAGATTCTTGTGGGAGTCTTCCAGCGTAAGAGCAACGGAAAGAATCAGTTTATTCCCGAAGACGGCGGTGAGCCTATATTTATTGCTGAGCGTAATTCAGCTCATGCGATGAATAATGACAAGGTAAAAATATCATTGTGTGCTAAGCGTAAGCACCAAAAGGTAGAAGGACAGGTGATTGAAATCATGGAACATGCCAATACCACTTTTGTCGGAACCTTGAAGGTGAGCAAGAATTATGCTTTCCTGCTTACTGAAAGCAATACACTGGCCAATGATATATTTATTCCTAAAGAGAAACTGAAAGGTGGAAAAGACGGTGACAAGGCGGTTGTGAAGATAACCGAATGGCCGGACAATGCAAAGAATCCTTTCGGACAGGTGATTGACGTGTTAGGAAAAGCGGGTGATAATACCACCGAGATGCATGCCATTCTTGCTGAGTATGGATTGCCTTATACTTATCCTCAAGCTGTAGAAGCGGCAGCCGAGAAGATCTCAGCCGAAATCACCGAGGAAGATTATGCAGAGCGTGAAGATATGCGTGACGTGGTAACATTTACCATTGACCCGAAGGATGCAAAAGACTTCGATGATGCCCTGTCTATCCGTCAGCTAAAGCCCGGTTTATGGGAAGTAGGCGTGCATATTGCGGATGTTTCGCATTATGTGAAGGAGGGAAGTATCATTGACAAGGAAGCGGTAAAGCGTGCCACTTCCGTTTATCTGGTTGACCGCACGATTCCGATGCTGCCGGAACGTTTGTGTAATTTCATCTGTTCCTTGCGTCCCGATGAAGAAAAGCTGGCTTATTCGGTCATTTTTGAAATGAACGAAAAAGCAGAGGTAAAAGATTATCGCATCCGCCATACGGTAATCAAGTCGAACCGCCGCTTTACTTACGAGGAGGCCCAGCAGACTATCGAGACCGGGCAAGGGGAGTATAAGGAGGAGATTCTTGAACTGAACAGGCTGGCGCAGATATTGCGGGAACGTCGCTTAACTGCCGGTGCCATTAACTTCGACCGTTGTGAGGTGAAGTTTGAAATCGATGAAAACGGAAAGCCTTTGAGCGTTTATTTCAAGGAGTCGAAAGAAGCAAACAAGCTGATTGAAGAGTTCATGTTGCTGGCAAACCGTACGGTAGCCGAGCATATAGGCAAAGTGCCTAAAAACAAAAAGCCGAAAGTATTCCCTTATCGTATTCATGATTTGCCCGATCCGGATAAGCTGGATAACCTGAGTCAGTTTATTGCCCGATTCGGTTATAAGATTCGTACAGGCGGAAGCAAGGTGGAAGTTTCAAAGTCAATTAACCGGTTGCTGAACGACATTGAAGGCAAGAAAGAACAAAACTTGATTGAAACCGTATCCTTGCGTGCGATGCAGAAGGCTCGTTATTCCATTTATAATATTGGACATTACGGACTTGCCTTTGATTTTTATACCCACTTTACCTCACCTATCCGCCGTTATCCGGACTTGATGGTTCATCGTCTGTTGACGCGTTACTTGGCAGGAGGACGTACGGCTCAAGCCGATAAATATGAAAACCTGTGTGAGCACAGTTCGGCTATGGAACAGACAGCAGCCTCGGCAGAGCGCGCTTCCATTAAATACAAGCAGGTTGAATTTATGAGTGAGCGTATCGGAGTGGTTTACGATGGAGTGGTATCTGGCGTAACCGAATGGGGACTGTATGTAGAAGTCAATGAGAATAAATGCGAGGGTATGATTCCGATGCGTGACTTGGGTGATGACTTTTATGAGTTCGACGAGAAGAACTACTGTCTGATTGGTCGCCGTCATCATCAGAAGTTCAGCTTGGGTGATCCTTTAAAGATTAAGGTAGCCCGTGCCAATCTTGAAAAGAAACAGCTTGACTTTGTTCTGGCAGATTAATCGTTGAGATTGAATCGGGTCAGTTGGTCGATTTAGCAAGGGGATAAGGTCTTCTACTTAAGGAGAAAGCCTTATCTCCTTATTTTTTGCTGCAATTTTTTTTATTTCACCCTCCGGTTTAATTGGTTATTCGCTTTTTCAGGGCGCGATTTTCCCACACGTTTTCCACTTGTTTTTTTCTTGTCAGTCTGTTTTGCTTTGAAGGCAAAAGGGTTTTTCTTGTTAATCGGCATAATGAATAGAATTTATGCTGCAAAATTAAGATTTTGTCGTGAGGAATGCGTCGCTTTCATGATTAATGTGTACTTTTGATACGATATGTTCATTAAACGCATTATTGACATTCAGTAAATCTTTCTTATTAAAGCCGGAGTATTTCGGTAAGAGTACTGGAGTACTCTCGCTGAAGTACTGCAGTACTCTCGGCAAAGTACCGGAGTACTCCGGCGGAAGTACTGACAGATATTTACCTTGACCTTTAGGCGGAGTGCTTTTCTTTCACGCTTTCACTCTCCATAAATCGGTTGCAATCATAAACAAAACAATTAAATATGAACGATTTGAATCATGCACACATACTGACTAAGGTTGTTGATGAGCTTTCCGACAGCCTGTCTTATCAGGGATTGTTCCATCAATATCGTGATGGAGAACCTCTTCCTTCGGGACGTTCCTTGTTTAAGTTGGTCGATTTGGCACGCGCCATTCTTTTCCCCGGTTATTTTGGAAATCCTTCCATTCATAGTCAGACGATGAATTATCATATCGGAGTCAATGTGGAGGAATTATACGCTTTGCTGACAGAGCAGATACAGGCAGGCTTATGTTTTGGTGTGGAAAACGGAGGGCAGCAGGGAGAGGAAACCCCTTGCAGGAAAACTGCTGCCGATTTAGCAGCCCGTTTTATCAGCCGGCTTCCTGAAATTCGCCGCATATTGGCGACTGATGTTGAGGCTGCTTATTATGGCGACCCGGCTGCAACGTGTTTCGGTGAAATTATTTGTTGCTATCCTGTGATTCGTGCCATAACCAATTATCGTATTGCGCATGAACTGTATAAGTTGAATGTGCCCTTGATTCCACGTATCATTACAGAAATGGCGCATTCGGAAACTGGTATCGATATTCATCCCGGCGCACAGATTGGTCATCATTTTACCATCGACCATGGTACGGGTGTGGTGATAGGAGCCACTTGCATTATCGGGAATAATGTGAAACTATATCAGGGGGTAACCTTGGGAGCAAAGAGTTTCCCGCTGGATGAGCAGGGGAACCCGATAAAGGGAATCGCCCGTCATCCTATCTTGGAAGATGATGTGATTGTCTATTCCAATGCCACTATTCTGGGGCGCATAACCATTGGAAAAGGTGCTACTATCGGTGGTAATATCTGGGTAACAGAGAGTGTTCCGGCAGGAACTCGCATCGTTCAGCGGAAGTAGTATTTTGCTGAAAAACGGGTAGAAAAAAGATTCAGCGGAATAAAAAATGCCGAGGTGTTTTAGAATAAACGCTTCGGCATTTTGAGTGAGAGAACAAGGCATTTATTCTTGAATAGTTAGTGTATGATTTTTCAGTGTGAAGTCTGCTAAATGGATGGGCATAAAAAAAGGAGTACCGCTGTACTCCAACCTTTGTTAACCTTAAATCTAATACTATGAAAAACACAGTACAAAGGTACGGACTTTTCTGAGACCTGCAAGGATTTGGGCTTAAAATAGATGTTTTATAACATCTATTAATAAAATAACCGTTTGGTTATAGATTTTGAAACAGTTTGAAGATGCTTTGTTAAGAAAATGGAATGAGTGGTTATAGGTATGATACTTCTGTTTTCTGACGCGGTTGAAGTTACAGAGTGGTATGCTAAGGGTATAGGCTTGGTAAAGCAAGAGGAAGTGAATAAAAAGAGTGACCGGAAAAAGATTAAGCTATTAAACCGGGTAGAATAAGTAAACTGAAAACGGCTGTTTATTTACGGGCATAAAAAAAGGAGTACCGCTGTACTCCAACCTTTGTTAACCTTAAATCTAATACTATGAAAAACACAGTACAAAGGTACGGACTTTTCTGAAACCTGCAAGGATTTAGGCGTGAAAAAGCTGTTTTATAACATCTATTAATAATCTTACGGTTTGTTTCTGATTTGGAAACACTTTCCTTATAATATGTTAACAAAACAAAACGGACTGGGAGAAGAAAATAAAAGAACAGGCTGTCTCAAAACTGAGGCAGCCTGTTCTGTTTGGTAGTTATAAGGCGGATTTACATCTTCTTGAATTTATAGATAGCAAAAGTCATAGCTCCTACTTCTGTATTCAAGGTGTTTCCTTCGATGTTTACAGAAGATTCTTTCGGAGTAACCAAGTTCGGGTTATCCAATGTATTTTCTGCTTCCAGATTATCTGAATGAAGGGTGATGCATTTTCCTTCGCCTAATTTAACTGATTTCTTCAGTCCTTTGAATTCCAAGTTTACTTTCTGAGCTTTGTCGGAAGTATTGGCAATCTTCACGATATAAGTCTGGGTAGGTTCATCCCATGCTGCACTTGCGAACAGACCATTCTGACCTTCCTGACCGCTTACGGCTTTTTTGTTCATTGTCAGCGGAACTACGTTTGTTCCCTTGTTATAACCATATAAAGCCTGCACATGCCAGCTGCAAGAGCGAACTGAGCGGAGGTTGTCAAACCAAATTAAGTCCGGACGCCACTGCCATCCTTCTACGTGAGCCAACAGCGGTGCATAAGTAGCCATGTCAACTACATCAGCATTACGTTCTACTCCGGTCAAGAAGGCAGCTTCAAGCAATGAAGCGTGGAAGTGATTCCATTTTTTACCTGCTCCATGACAAGCATATTCACCGGCAAAGACCTTCGGACCTTTGCGGTCATAATTGTCATAACGGTTACCAGATTTCAAGAACCAGTCTTCCGGGCGATAGAAGTGTTCATCTACAAGGTTTACTTTCAGCTTCTTCATTTCCGGCCACAGATATTCAAAGTCGTGTCCTTCAGAGTTCGGACCAGACGAACCGATGATTTTCATGTCAGGATATGCCTTGCGGATTGCTTCAACAAACGGTTTGAGATGCTCCGGATATTCAGGACCCCATTGTTCGTTTCCTATACCGATAAACTTCATGTTAAACGGAGCGGGATGACCCATTTCAGCACGAAGCTTTCCCCATTTGGTATCAGTGCCTCCATTGGCAAATTCAATCAGGTCGAGTGCATCTTGGATATAAGATTCCAAATCATTTACACATACATGTGCTTTCGGGTCACTGTTCTGGAACTGGCATGACAATCCGCAGCTCAATACTGGCAGAGGTTCTGCTCCCATGTCTTCAGCCAAGAGGAAGAGTTCATAGAATCCCATACCGTAAGTCTGGAAATAGTCAGGGAAGAAGCGGTGAGGGAAGGTGTAATGCCAGCGGTTTTCGTTGATAGGACGGTTTTCTACCGGACCAACAGAGTTTTTCCAGTTATAGCGAGTGGCCAAGTCAGTACCTTCTACGATACATCCGCCTGGGAAACGGAATACACCCGGTTTGGTGTCAACCAAAGCTTGTACCAGGTCTTTTCGCAAGCCGTTTTCACGTCCTTTCCAAGTATCTACCGGGAACAGAGAAACATGTTCCAAATCAACGTTTCCCGGAGAAGCCAGGAAGACACGCAAGTGAGCTTTCGCTTGTGTTTCTCCTGGAGTAAGGATGATTTCATATTTCTTCCATTCTTTTGAGTTGATGGCAATTTCCTGTGAGGTAATTACCTGCGATTCGCCCATGGTGGCATTGTTAATCAATTCTACATTGATTTTCTGGTTTTCACCACGTGCCCACACGCTGAAACGGTATTTTTCATTGGCTTTAATACCGATTCCGAAGAAACCCTTGTTTTCAATGCCGGTGCGCTTGTGTGCATGTCCCGGATCGCCAAGGCTTACATAGTGCGGATTACGTTCAAACGGACCGTCGTTTTTTAAAGTTACGTTTCCGAAAATATCCCATCCCATGAAGTTTTGTGGGAAATCGAATGAGCGGTTTTTGATCAGTTCTGCGTATAAACCTCCGTCGGCACCATAGTTGATGTCTTCAAAAAAATGTCCGTACATGGTCGGTTTGATTTCAGCCCCTATTTTATTGGCTTGAATGACCATGTTGTTTGCGTCCTGGGCATTCAGGTTCATACCTGCAGATAATGCCAACGCTGAAAGAAATGCTAAGTGTTTGTTCATGGTTCTATTTTTTAATTTAATATGTGACAAAAATAATAAAAATATTTATTTAACGACTCCTTCCGTTGTCATTTGCATGCGTTTCATTGTTCCGTCTTGATTATAATGTAAGTAATCAATGCAGATGGCACGTCGGAAACCGCATCCGTGAGGATTGATACTTCCGTTGTGATAGATGAAGTATGGTTTTCCTTTAAAGTCTATGATTGACTGATGGTTTGTATTCGAATTTCCGGCTATTTCGTTTAATATACCTTTGTATTCCCAAGGACCATTGATGCTTTTACTCATGGCATAGCATATTTTTTCGGGAAATTCAGATGCAAACGACAAATAATACCAGTCGCCATGTTTATGTATCCAGGGTGCTTCGGTGAAGCGTGGAAGTGAGATAGGCATAATCGGACCGTCTAATTCAATCATATTCTTTTTTAGCTTGGCATAATAACATTGTGTATTTCCCCAGAACAGATAAGCTTGTCCGTCATCGTCAATAAATACAGTAGGGTCAATATCATCCCATCCGATGGAAGTATATTGGGTCGTCATGTTATTTGTGATTAAAGCAGAGCCTCGTGCGTCCTTGAAGGGTCCTACCGGAGAATCAGCGACTGCCACTCCGATTGATTTGCCGGGAATAGTGGCATGCTCTACGGTGACATACCAATAGAATTTGCCGTTGCGTTCAATTACCTGACTTGCCCATGCTTCTCCTTTTGCCCATTTAAACTCTTTTGCTTTAAATGTATAGGCGTGTTCGGTAAAAGTCTTCATGTCTTTTGTAGAAAGGATACACCATTCATTCATCAGATAATACTGTTCGGGAGCGGGGCATTCATCATGTCCGGCGTAAATATAGACTGTACCGTTGTGAACCAGAGCGGCGGGGTCGCCCAAGTATTTATAGTTTACTATAGGATTGCCTTTGGCTACGAAGGTGGTATCTTTTTGAGCAGCAGACATTGCGGTTGCTCCGATTGTCAGAACCAGACAAGATAAGATAGTTTTCAGTTGAGAAAGAATGTTTTTCATGATATTTTTTTTAAAATTATACTCAGATTGATTTTTGTATTATACATTAGGCAAGGCTATGGAGCCTGCCTGATGTAGTAATACAATTAACTAACCTCTTCTATAAACCGGTATGAATGGCTTATTTTAGTTGCAAAAATAAGAGAGATTTATCAGTATGAGGTGGACAATTAATCTTCTTTGGTGGACATTTAGCTACTAACGGCTATTTTACAAGAATTGAATTTGTTCTGATGGGGTGAATACTCTATATTTGTTGCATAAAAAATTTGGTTATGAATATTCGTTGCCTTTTACTGGTGCTTTATTTTATGTGGGTCAGTCCGAACTTGTATGCATATATGCAGTCGGGCGAGGGGCGTTATCTTTTTACTCATCTGACCATGGAGAATGGTCTTCCGCAGAATTATGTAGAAGATTTGATGAAGGACAGCCGTGGCTTTTTATGGATTTCTACCGGTGGGGATGGGGTGACCCGATACGATGGATATGAGTTTCTCACGTTTAATGCTTCTTCTAAGGGGGTGAGGTTGAAGAATAACTTTGTGTTGAAGTTTTGTGAAGACCGGTTTGGAAGAATATGGATGGTGGGTGAGCGGGGACTTGACGTGATGGACGTTGAACATTTACGCTTGGTTAACCCACAAGAAATGGGGGATAAGTTTGCTTCGTTTAATGTGAAGTCTTCCACTTTTGTTTATTGTTCTTCAACAGGAAATATTTGGTTGGGGGCAGACGATAGTTTATATAAACTTTCGTTTACAGAGAATGGCGAAGTGGAGAAGATTGTGAAAATATGTGATTTGTATCTGTATAACCGGAGTTTGGCTTTTTGTGAAGTTGACGGATATATCTGGTTTGATTATTTAGGTCGCTTGTGCCGTATCAAAGAGTCTTCTACTGTTCCCCAACAGCCACAGCCGGCTTCAGAGAATTTGCAGATGAATCCGAATGGGGTGATGCTGTGTGCGTTTTACTGGCAGAATGATTTGTGGATTGGTACGAATCACGGACTGTATCGGTATAATATTAATTCAGATGTAGTAAAACATTACCAAAGTGAAGAGTCGAAGGCTAATACGTTGACACAGAATTATATTACAGACATTGCATTGACTCCCGACGGCACACTGGTAATTGCAACGCTGAAAGGGCTGAATCTGTATAATGCGGTGACCGATGACTTTACCCGTATCCAGCAACTAGATGAAAGTGCTTTCCAGCCGATAGGCTTGAATTGTGATTTTATTAATTGCTTGTTGGCTGATGAGAATATGGTATGGGTAGGAACTGAAGTAGGTGGATTGAGCAAGATGCTTCTTTCTCGCCTGCAAATACAAAATAATGTTCATTCTCTGCAAGAACCTGCAAGTCTTTCGCGCAATTTGGTAAATTCGATACTTGAAGATGAAGATGGAATGCTTTGGGTAGGAACCGTTGAGGGGGGATTAAACTTGCGCAGAGTAGGGAAGAAGGGTTTTGAACATTATACCACCGCTGCGCCTGCTTATTTAAGCCATAACTCCATCAGTGCATTGGCTTCTGATGTTAAAGACCGAATTTATGTGGGAACCTGGGGAGGCGGATTTGGCTGGGTGAACCGAAAAAATTTAACCGACAGGAAGTTTCATCACATTCCTACTCCTGATGCTCCGGGTCTTGAGCAGTCTTTTATCGGGGTATTACTGTATGATACGGTGAATAATCTGTTATGGATTGGTTCCAGCAAGGAAATATTGACTTATAATCCGGTGACAGGTGAGGTGCTTGATCCGTTTAAGGGAAAACGGAAGGAGCAGATTGTAGGTTCTTTGGGCGGGTGTATTACTAAGAATGGTATCCTGTGGATGGGAACTTCGGCTGGTCTGTATCGAGTGGATTTACATAGTCATGACGGAGGTAATTTTGAATATACATTATATAGTCATAAGTTTGATGATGTTTCTGATAAGTTGGTTGAGCGTGTAACTTCTGTATATGAAGGAAAGAATGGCGAACTTTGGGTAGGAACCAATGGTAATGGATTCTATCAGATTATAGATGATGGGAAGTCCTGCTCTTTTAAACCCTATCGGGTAGAGAACGGGCTGGTCAATAACAGTGTACGTGGTATTTGGGAAGATAATGAAGGTCATCTATGGATAACAACAAGCAATGGGTTGTCTTGTTTCTTCGTTAAAGAAGAGAACTTTCAGAATTATACGACGCATGATGGCTTGGCAGGAAATCAGTTTTATTGGAATGCTACCGGAGGTTCTCGTTCTGGGGTATTGTATGCCGGAGGTACAGCCGGATTGGCTGAAATACGTTTGTTGCCACGTGCTGAAATTGTGTCTTCTTTTCCGTTGGTATATACGCGCCTGCATAGTTTCGGCAAAATACTTGAAGCGGATGACAAGAAGTTGGTAATGCATGAGCGTGATAAATCTCTTTCTATTGATTTTGCTGCTTTAGATTATAACCCTTCTGCTTTGGCACGTTACTCTTATCGTTTAAAGGGATTTGATGATAAATGGACAGTGGCTTCGATGAGTCAGCATTCGGTTACTTATACGAACCTTCGTCCGGGTAAATATATATTTCAACTGCATTATACTCCGGATGGCAAAAACTGGACAGTGCAGAATGATGAATTGAGTATAGTGGTACAGCCTTATTTCTATAAGACTGCTTGGTTTATTTTACTTGTGTTGTGTATCCTTACCTTTACGGTTTACCGTATTTTGCTCTGGCGGTTCCGTGTACTCAAACAGCAGAAAGAGCTTTTGCATCAGATGGTGGAAGAGCGTACGCATGAATTAGAGGAGCAAAAGAAACTGCTTTCTAATCAGACGCAGGAACTTTCACTGCAAAATGAATTGTTGAAAAATCAGAATGAAAAGATTACCAGCCAGAAAAACAAGATTTTGGAAATGTCTCGTAAGGTTGAAGAGCTGACGGTGGATAAGCTGAGTTTCTTTACTAACATTACGCATGAGTTCCGCACACCGCTGACTTTAATTATAGGTCCTATTGAGCGTGCGTTGAAATTAAGCTACAATCCGCAGGTTATCGAACAGTTGCATTTGGTTGAGCGTAACTCCAAATATCTTCTTTCGCTGGTTAATCAGTTAATGGATTTTCGCAAGGTAGAGGAAGGGCGAATGAAAATAGTCATGAATCAGGGAAACCTCTTGTCGTTTATGCAAGAACTGATGCTTCCTTTTGCTGATTATGCAGAAGGAAGAGGCATCACTTTCCGTCTTTTTCTCCATTTGCCGAAGCCGGAATTGATGTTTGCTGAGGATGTAATGAGAAAAGTCTTGACTAATTTGGTGAGCAATTCATTGAAGTTTACTCCCAAGGGTGGGGCGGTTTTGGTTTATGTAAGTACCTTATATACGGAAACTCAGGAAGAGAAACTGTTTATTGGAGTTCGTGATACGGGAAAAGGAATTCCAGAGGAGGATATTGACCGTATATTCAATCGTTTTTATCAGTCGGATAATCAAACACTTGAGTCTGTAAGCGGGCAAAGTGGAACAGGTATCGGATTATATCTCTGTAAGAAGTTGATTTGTTCGCTGGGTGGAGATATTTATGCGAAGAATAATCCGAAAAAAGGGTCTTCATTCCGTATCCTGCTTCCTGTTGAACGTTCTGCAGAGGTGGGTGAAACCATACCGGAAGAAAATGAAGAACTGAGTACTGACTTGATGAAGAACAATAAAATGACCATGCTTGTTGTGGAAGACAATAAGGATATGCGCGATTATATTCGTTCGATTTTAAGTGAATATTATAATGTACTTGAAGCTTCACAGGGAGAGGAGGCACTTCAGGTTCTAAAGAACTATGATGTAGACTTTATTATCAGCGACTTAATGATGCCAGTGATGGACGGAGTGGAGTTCCTGCGTGCAGTGAAGAATGATTTCTCCATTTCGCATATTCCTTTCCTGATGCTTACCGCGAAAACATCCGATGAATCTCGTTTGGAAAGTTATAAAGTGGGCGTAGATGCATATCTGCTGAAGCCTTTTGATGAGAACTTGCTTCTGGCTCGTATCTCTAACATTCTGGAAAACCGTAAACGCTTCCAACAGAAGTTCTCGATTGACATGAATACTGAATCATTGAATATTGAGGAAGAATCAGGCGATAAAAAGTTCCTTGATAAGGCAATGAAAGTAGTTAAAGAGAATTATAGGAATTCAGATTTTGAGATCAGTGATTTTATTGAAGTTATGGGAATAAGTAAAAGCCTGCTGAATAGGAAAATGCAATCCCTTACCGGACAGTCGGCAGGACAGTTCATGCGTAATTACCGGTTGAATCTGGCTCGTGAACTTTTGTTGAAGAATAAGGTCAGTCGGGAAATGAATATTTCCGAGATTGCTTATGAGGTGGGCTTTAATGATCCGAAATATTTTACCCGCTGCTTTACCAAGCATTTTAATATTACACCAAGTAGCTTGATGGAGGATCAGTAAATATATGAGTTAACGGGGAAGTAAGGTCTTGAAAATGGATTAAGAACCTTGCTTCCCCGTTGCTTGACCGGCTGTTTGGAAAACAGACTTTTCTGCTGAAAACCGAAACTTATAAAGCGTTTATTTTATTTCTTTTATGCTGATAGCCACTCCTCCACTGGGGGCAAGTCTTTGTTTCAGAGTCGTTTTGCTTGAAACCTTTCGGGTTGAAATGGCATAGTCTTTCGGATTGGTGCGCCAGTCTGCCTTTTTCCCGTCAGCGTATATCGTAGCCAGATATTTCTTTCCGGCAGGGAGGAAACTTAGGTCAATCACGGCTTCGCGTGCGTTTTCATCGGTGATTCCTCCGATATACCATTCCTGCTTTCCTTTCGCTTTACGAGCTATGGTGAGGTAATCGCCCGGTTCTGCTTCCAGAATATAGGTGTCATCCCAGTCGGCTGACACATCTTTGATAAATTGGAATGCGTCAGGATATTTCTCGTAATTCTGGTATAAGTCGGCTGCCATCTGAAGCGGGCTGTACATGGTAACATATAAAGCCAGTTGCTTGACCAAGGTGGAACTCAATTTAGCCGGATTACTGCCATATACTGACAAGTCTCCCTCAAAAATTCCTGGGGTATAATCCATCGGTCCTCCCATCAGTCGGGTGAAAGGTAAGATGGTTGCGTGTTCGGGTGTATTTCCGTTGAACGATTCAAACTCGGTTCCACGAGCTGATTCTTGAGCAATCCAGTTAGGATACGTACGGCATAATCCGGTGGGGCGTACAGCTTCATGTGAGTTGACCATGGCTTTATAGCGAGCTGCTGTTTCCACTACGCGTAAGTAATGGTTTACCATCCATTGACCGTCATGATGTTCGCTTCGTGGAATAATAGGACCCACGTATCCGGTCTTTACTGCATCGTATCCATTCTCTGCCATAAAGCGGAAGGCATCTTCCATCTGACGCTCGTAGTCGGCAACCGACGAAGTGGTTTCGTGGTGCATGATAATTTTCACTCCTTTTTCGACAGCATAGCGTTGCAGTTCTTTTACGTCAAAGTCTGGATAAGGTTTGGTGAAACTGTAGATATGTTCTTTGATATAAGCAAAGTTTGCCTCCCATCCTTCATTCCAACCTTCCACTAAAACCGCATCAAAACCGTGGCGGGCAGCAAAGTCAATATATTCTTTCACATGAGCCGTATTTGCTCCGTGCGTCCCGTTGGGTTTTTCTTGTGTATAGTCTGTCTTTCCAATTACGATGTCCTGATTGTTGGTATAGGCCCAGGTAGAACCTTGTCCGGTGAAGTATTCCCACCATACGCCTACATACTTAACCGGATGAATCCATGACGTATCTTCCAGTTTGCAGGGCTCGTTTAAGTTAAGAATCAGATTCGAGGCCAAGATGTCGCGTGCATCATCGCTTACGATAATCGTTCTCCACGGAGTTACACTTCCGGTCTGTATATATCCTTTGGTTCCGTTTTTATCAGGAGTTAAATGTGCGCTGAGCATGAATGTTTTATCATTCAGATTTAGTTGCATAGCCGGATAGTTTACCAAGGCAGCCTCGTGAATGTTAATATATAATCCATCTTCCGATTTCAGCATAAGCGGAGTTTGTACTGCCAGATTCGGTGTAAATGACTTGGCGGCAAGCGGTTCCTTGCGTACGCTATCAATAAGGCTTTCAACTTCCGAAAGAAGTGAAACCGTTGTAGGATATTCATTGGTGTCGTAATCACCCGGAAGCCAGAAAGCTTTATGATTTCCGGTCAGCCGGAATTCGGTACATTCCTCGTTTAAGGTGAAATTCCGCAAATCTTTCTGTACGGGGAACTCATAGCGGAATCCCAGTCCGTCATCAAACAAGCGGAAACGGATGTTCAGCTCCCATCCGGTCTTTTCCTGTTTCAGCTTGACAAGCATTTCTTTGTGATGGTCGCGTATCTTGCTGTATTGCCCTAAGACAGGTTGCCAAGTGGTATCGGTTTCATTAAACTCGGTTCCGATAACTGAAAATTGGGTGTCCAGAGCAAAATCGGGGCGTAATGTAAATCCCATTTTACTCTCTTTAATAACCTCTCTCCCTTTATAATTGAGGGAATAAACCGGAGTGCCCTTTGCGGTAAGTTTGAACTGGAGTGCAAAGTTTCCGTTGGGTGAATTGAGATGTTGGGCTGTCATAGCTCCTGTTGTGAGTAGCCATAGCATGAAGGTAAGGAAAAGTTGTTTCATATTCTATTTATGATTAACGTGAATAGATAAATTTAGTACACTCTATATAATAAAGAAACAATCTAAAAGACATTTATACTTACTCAAGCTTACTATCATGGACATAAACCAACGGGATATCAAGTGGTTTATTCCGGAAGTTCAGTTCTGTCTGTGGATTGAGTGTTTTTACAAAGTTATATTATTCTTTATAAATTTGTCAACTATTTCAGTATCTCTTATATCTTTGGCTTGTGAAACAAATCTTTTCCGTATTTTTGTAGAACAAAGTCTTTTATATATGAAACAAACAGTAAAACTTCTTCTTTTTTATTTTATCTACCAGTTAGGGTGTATGTTTATCGTGTCTGCTGTTTTTTACGGCATATATACCCTTTTACGTTATGTAGAAACGGGTGAGATGATTATTCCCGAAGACAATGCTTCATTTGCGTTGCCGGCAACGGTTACTTCGCTTCTGTTCAGTAACATGCTGATAGGCTTCCATTTATTGCGAAATCGTTACCTTGATAGCGATATGCATACCACCTGGTCGTTTGTTTCGGGGAAAATACTGCTTGCTATTATTCCATTGACAATGGGAGTAATGTGCTGGATGAATTTCGCAATGGAATTAGCTGATTTACCCGATTTGACCGCTGATTTATTCCTTCAGATGAAAAACAATCTTTTGGGAGTAATCTCAATTGCCGTTGTAGCTCCAATAGTAGAGGAGATGTTGTTTCGGGGAGCCATCGAGGGTGAATTGCTTCGCCGTTGGCGTAACCCTTTATGGGCAATATTCGTTTCAGCTTTGATATTCGGACTGATTCATCTAAATCCGGCTCAGATGCCTTATGCTTTTTGTTTGGGGCTCTTGCTGGGCTGGCTTTACTACCGGACGAAAAGTATTGTTCCGGGCATTGTACTTCATTTGGTGAATAACGGAATTTCAGTAGTACTGATGCTTACGCTGACTGATCCTTCTGCCGGTCTGATTGATTTACTAGGCATTATGGGTGCTGGTTCTTTGGCTTTTATCGGCTTCCTTTTGACCATAGGAGGAATAATGTATCTTCAAAACAAATTGCCAAACCGATAGCTGATTATCCGATAAATGTCCGTATCTTTGCAACGAATTAGATATTGAAATAAATGAAGACATTTGAAGAACTCGGAGTTTCCCTTGAAATACGCAAGGCGATTGAAGAGATGGGATATGAGAATCCCATGCCTGTGCAGGAAGAAGTGATACCCTATTTGTTGGGAAACGGTAACGATGTAGTGGCTCTGGCACAAACCGGAACCGGAAAAACAGCCGCATTTGGTCTGCCGCTGATACAGAAAATTGAAGTAAAAAAACGAGTGCCTCAGGCACTTATCCTTTGCCCCACACGTGAGCTTTGCTTGCAGATAGCGGGCGATCTTACAGATTATTCCAAGTATATAACCGACCTTAAGATATTGCCTGTATATGGTGGTTCTTCCATTGAAAGCCAGATACGCAGTTTAAAGAAAGGGGTTCATATTATAGTTGCTACTCCGGGACGTCTGATTGATTTGATGGAGCGGAAAGTTGCTCGTCTGGAAACCATTCGTGACGTCGTCATGGATGAGGCCGACGAGATGTTGAATATGGGATTCACCGATAGCATCAATGCGATTTTGGAACAAGTTCCTCAAGACCGCAATACCTTGATGTTCTCGGCAACCATGAGTCCGGAAATTGCCCGTATTGCCAAAACTTACCTTCACGATGCAAAGGAAATCACCATCGGAACAAAAAATGAAGGAAGTAAGAATGTACATCACATTGCTTATACAGTACATGCCAAAGATAAATACCTTGCCTTGAAGCGCATTGTGGACTTCTATCCTCAAATTTACGGCATCATCTTCTGTCGTACCCGTAAAGAAACGCAGGAAATTGCTGATAAATTGATTCAGGATGGCTATAGCGCAGATTCGTTGCATGGTGAGTTGAGTCAGGCACAGCGTGATTTGGTTATGCAGAAGTTCCGTCAGCGTCATTTGCAGTTGCTGGTGGCAACCGATGTAGCTGCCCGCGGCTTGGATGTAAACGACCTGACCCATGTCATTAACTATGCACTTCCCGATGATACAGAAAGTTATACTCACCGTAGCGGGCGTACCGGACGTGCCGGGAAAACAGGTATCTCGATTGCCATCATCAACTTGCGTGAAAAAGGAAAAATGCGTGAGATTGAGCGTATCATAAAGAAGAAGTTCGAAATCGGAGTGCTGCCTACAGGAAAAGAAATCTGTGAACAGCAGCTCATTAAGGTAATCGATGATATAGAAAAGGTAAAAGTAGATGAGGAAGAAATCGAATCTTTCTTGCCGGGTATTTACCGTAAGTTAGAATGGTTGAGCAAAGAAGACCTCATCAAGCGAGTGGTGTCGATGGAGTTCAACCGTTTCCTTGATTACTATAAGAATGCGCCTGAAATAGAACAGCCTAAGCAGGGTGAAAAGAGCAGCGATTCGAAAGAACGTAAAGACCGTGGCAGTGACCGTGAAAAAGCAGGTCGAAAAGCTGAAAAAGGTTATACCCGCCTGTTCCTGAACTTAGGAAAGACAGACGGTTTCTATGCCAATCAGATTATCGAACTGATAAACCGTAACATGAAGAGAGAGCGTATTCAGATTGGTCGTATTGACTTGATGCAGAATTTCTCTTTCTTTGAAATCATTGAGCCGCAGGCCATGCAGGTGATGAAGGCACTGAACAAGGTGGTGCTGAATGGCGGACGTCGTGTGGTAGTAGAAGTGGCTGGTGAAAATAACGGCAAGAGCGATAAAGGCGGAAAGAAACGTTCGAAAGACGGAAAGAATGCCGCCGCTTCAAAGGCTGAAAAAAAGCAAAAGCTAAGCCGTGAAGAAAGAGGCTATACTTCAGCTCGCGGACCTAAAAAGAAAGACGACTGGAAACAGTTCTTCCAGCAAGATAACGCATCTTTCGGGGATGATTTGGGAGGCATGGAAGAAGGATGGGCCAAGCGGAGCAAGCGCAAGAAGTAAGCAGGTGAGCTTGAAAGACTCAGTATACAAAGAAAGAGGCGATAAGGATTATGCAATCCTGTCGCCTCTTTCTTTGTAGGGTTAAAATATTGTTTAACGGCTCTGCCTTGCCGTTAGCAACGACAAGGCAGAGCCGTTAGTATAAACAGTAGCATTTCACTACAATGCTTGCATATCGTTCAGGCGCTTGTAATAACCATTCTTGGCAAGCAATTCCTCATGCTTTCCGTGTTCCACGATTTTGCCTTCGTATAACACATAAATCTGATTGGCATTCTTGATGGTAGAAAGACGGTGAGCAATGGCAATAGTGGTACGGGTTTTCATCAGCCTTTCCAATGCTTCCTGCACCAAGCGTTCACTCTCTGTGTCAAGAGCTGAAGTGGCTTCATCTAAGATGAGGATAGCCGGGTTCTTCAGAATGGCACGGGCAATGGAGATACGCTGGCGCTGTCCACCTGAAAGACGACATCCCCGGTCGCCTATATTGGTATCATATCCCTGTTCACTTTCCATGATAAAGTCGTGCGCATTGGCAATTTTGGCTGCCTCAATCACCTGTTCTTTCGTAGCGTTTTCCACTCCGAACGTGATGTTGTTATAGAAACTGTCATTAAACAGAATCGCCTCCTGGTTTACATAGCCTATCAGTGAACGTAAGTCCGTGATGGAAACATCCTTGATATTGGTACCATCAATGAGGATTTCCCCTCCTTGTACATCGTGGAACCGGGGAAGCAAATCAACCAGTGTAGATTTGCCCGAACCGCTTTGTCCCACCAATGCGATGGTTTCTCCTTTGCGGATGCGCAGGCTGATGTCATTCAGCACCTGATACTGTCCGTTATAGCTGAAAGTAATGTGATTAAAGTCAATACTCTCTTTCAGTTCGGAAAGCGGCTGAGGGTTTTCCTTTTCTTTGATGTTATTGGGAGCTTTCAGAATCTTATCCACACGCTCCATTGAAGCCAATCCGCGCGGAATCATATAGCTGGCCTTGGAGAAGTCTTTCAGCGGGTTGATGATGCTGTATAAGATAACCATATAATAAATAAAGGTAGAAGCATCGATGGAAGAGTTATTGTCCAAAATCAATGAGCCTCCAAACCATAATACGAACACAATCAATACTGTGCCCAAGAATTCGCTCATGGGATGTGCCAAAGCCTGACGGGTAGATACGCGGCTGGTAGCATCGCGGTATTCATCGCTGCACTTGTTGAAGCGGTTAATCATTTTCTCTTCGGCAGTGAACGCCTTGATAACCCGTAATCCTCCGAGCGTTTCCTCCAGCTGCGACATGGTTTCACTCCATTTTCCTTGCGCTTCGAGCGACTGGCGTTTCAGTTTCCTTCCTATTTTTCCCATCAGCCACCCCATGGTAGGCAAGACAAGGATGGTAAACAGGGTAAGCTGCCAACTGATAATAAGCAAGGTAGCAAAATAAGAAATGATAAGAATCGGGTTTTTCAGCAACATATCCAGCGAACTGGTAATGGAGGTTTCAATTTCAGAAACGTCACCACTCATGCGGGCAATGATATCTCCCTTTCGCTCTTCAGAGAAAAAGCCCAGCGGCAGATACATCACTTTGGCATAAACCAACCGGCGTATGTCACGCACAATTCCGGTACGGAGCGGAATCATGGCAGCCGAAGAACCGAAATAACAGCCTGTCTTCAGGAAAGTCATCAGAGCCAGAAACAAACCGAGGAACAGCAGGGTAGTAGCAGGACCAAAGCTTTCAATGAGCTGGTTGACATAATAATAAAAGTTGTTCACTGCTGTTTCTTTCAGTGAGTCAACCGTCCATTCCCATTCCATATACTGATACGTCTGGTCTTGTGCACCGGTTTTAAACAGGATATTCAGAATCGGGATAAGTAACGAAAATGAAAACACATTGAAGATAGCTGAAAGCAGGTTTAACACCACAGCCCAACCTACATATTTTTTATAAGGCGAAACAAAACGCCCCATCACGCGGAAGAATTCTTTCATATTATGCGATGTAACTTCTTGTATTCCGCAAAGATAGTGGAAAATTTGTTAGGAAACTTCATTGTGTATAAGTTTTTTGGTTCTTAAGGAGGCGGACAGATTATAGGGGGAACAACTTGCCGGCATAAAAACCTTTAAACTCAAAAGTTTTTTGTAGCTTTGTCCGGAAATGTAACTCTTCATCGAATGAACTTCATATATCGTTTATTATTTGCTTTCTTATATCTTTTGTCTTTGCTTCCGCTGAGACTGCTCTATGTGATTGCTGATGTGCTTTTTCTTCCCTTATTTTATGTGGTGAAATACCGGCGTAAAGTAGTTGAGAAAAGCTTGCATGAGTGTTTCCCTGAAAAAAGTGAAGCCGAATTACGGGCGATAGAAAAGAGGTTCTACCATTTCTTCTGTGATTATCTGATGGAGGTAATCAAACTCTTTTCAATATCGAAGCGCGAGATGATGCGGCGCATGGAGTTTACGGGCTTGGATAAAGTGCGTGATGACTTGGCACGAGCAGACAAAAAGTTCTGCTTTCTTTATCTGGGGCACTACTGCAACTGGGAATACATTGCATCGCTTGCTTATTGGGTGCCAGAAATACATTGCGGGCAGATTTATCATCGGATTTATAACCAAGCATTCGATGAGCTTTTCTTGAAATTACGTAATCAGTTTGGCGGGGAGTCTATTTTGATGAAAGATACCCTTCGCCGTATACTTACGCTTCGCAAGCAGGAAAAACCGGTGATGATAGGTTTTATTTCCGACCAGCTTCCCAAGTTTGAAAACATGAATCACTGGACTACCTTCCTTCATCATGACACTTCTTTCTTTATCGGTGCCGAGCGTATAGCTAAGCAGGTAGATGCGGCACTTTATTATGTAAAGGTGGAACGGGTGCGGCGCGGTCATTACCGGGCTTCATTTGAATGTATGACCTTGCATCCGAAAGAATATCCTGATTATGAGCTGACCGATATGTATGCGCGTATGCTGGAAGAGCAGATCAAGGAAAAACCTGAATACTGGCTTTGGACGCATAAACGCTGGAAACGTACGAAGGAAATGTGGCTGAAGTGGAAAGAAGAGTTGGCTGAAAAATAAAGAAATGAGCTATGATATCAATAGTTGTTCCTGTTTATAAGGTTGAAAGGTATTTATCACAGTGTGTAGAGAGCCTTTTGCAACAGACCTATTCTGATACTGAAATTATATTAATTGATGATGGAAGTCCGGATGGGAGTGGAGTCCTGTGTGATGAGTTGAGTGCTACAGATGCGCGTATCAAGGTTTTTCATCAGGCAAATAAAGGAGTGACAGCAGCTCGTGCAAAAGGGGTTGAGCTGGCTAAGGGTGAATGGATTTGTTTTGTTGATTCGGATGATACTCTTCCATGTGATGCGTTAAGTAAATTAAGTGAAGGCATTTGCACTGAAACAGATCTTATTATTGGTTTTTGGGATGAACGTAAGATTATTAAAGAGGAATGGATGAAATTAGATGAATACAGAAAAACCTGTATTACAGGAAAGAAAATATATCCGGGACCTTGTGCCCGTTTAATAAGACGAACCCTTTTTAATGCGACAACCTTTGATATTCCACGTGCTATAGTAAAAGGAGAGGATATGTTGATGAATATTCGTCTTGCCTTTGCAATGCAACAAGATGTTCGTATCGTTCCTTATAAGGTTTATAATTATCTTTCTCATTCGGAAAGTTGTGTTCATAATTTCACTCCAAACTGTGATTATGAATATATGTTTTATCAGGAAAGACTGAAAGCCATACCTCATGATGTACAAGCGGTTTATAAAAAGCTTTGTATTAAGAATAGTTTGAAAGCTTTGCATCGAATTGTGCGAAACCCTATGGTAGGTCATGATTGGATTACTTCTGATTTTGTTTTTCAATTGAAGAGGGACATCGCAGCTACTCGATATTCATTATCCTTGATAGACAGGATTCTGCTAAGGGGAAAAATAGATGTTTTGACACAATTAGCAAGAAAGTTTTTATGAATTAAAGAATTAATATTTATGCTAGATACGAAACCTCTGATATCTATAATTGTTCCTGTATTTAATGCGCAGGCTTATTTGGAGAAATGTGTGCATTCATTGTGCAAGCAGACTTACTCTAATATAGAAATTCTATTGATAAATGACGGTTCAACGGATGACTCTTTAAAGTATTGTGACAAGTTGGCTCAATGCGATAGCCGGATTCGGGTGCATTCGCAAATGAATAAAGGTATTGGTGCAGTACGCAATTGGGGTTTACGGTTGGCGCATGGAGAATATATAGGTTTTGTAGATAGTGATGACTGGATAGAGCCGGATATGTATGAGTCATTATGGAAACTGATGCAATTTGAAAAGGCAGATGTGGCATGCTGTCCTCATTATAGAGAGGAAATAGGGAGAACTCGTATTATAGAAGAAGTGACTCGGTCATTCGTTTTTACACAGGAAGAGGCTTTCGAGGCATTAAGGGAGGGGAAATTTATTTTAAATTTTGTGTGGGATAAACTCTTTCGTCGGGAAGTTTTTGAGGAAGTTGTTTTTCCGGAAGAACGTCGGTTTGAAGACTTAGTTGTATCACCTCATTGGTTGAGCAATGTCCAAAAGGTAGTTTATTTGTCTGAACCAAAATATCATTATTTAGTCCGAAACGGAAGTCTGACAAATGGTTTGGATGAGTTTGACATGAAATGGAGATATGAGATGGTTCAAGCTTTGGTGGAGCAAAGGAACTTTTGTTTTGAAAAAGGACTATGGAAAAGAGCTCCTAAGAAATTATTTCGCTCATGTGCTCATTTGTTAAATCGTTTGATTTTTTTGCCGCCAACCTCTATCAATACAGAAATGCATAATTATTGTATGACTGTTGTAAAGGAGTATGATTCAGTGAAAGGATTGGGCTTTGAATATAAGCTGAAACGATATCTATTTGCTTATCATTGGAGTATTTATGCTAAGGTATATTATTGGTATAGGACTTTATTCAGAAAGAAATAAGTTGCGGCTATTTATCACTCTCTCCTTGTAAGAGGGATAAATAGCTTCTATATTTGTATCTAGTCTTGGTTGATTATCAGCACTACCTCTTTTGAATGGTTCAGTTCATCTTCTATAAGATGTAGAGAGCGATTGAACTTGGACGGATTTGAGAAATTGTTGGCATCAGCCATCCAAAAAGGGGTGCCTGTCATTTCCGTTCCAAAGTTCACGATGGCGCAACGCACTGCGACCTCTATCTTTTCAATTTCATTGAATATAGTAGGCGCAGTTTCTTGTCAAAGCGATACAATATCATAACCTTACCGAAAGTCACTCCTTGCTTGAATAAATGTTGCTCCTTGGGAATAGAAAGCAATGGGTACATATAGGCAGATAAACGATAGTAACCGATGTGGGAAAGATAATGCTGAGCCTTTTCCTCATCGGTTATCTCCATACCTCTTGTCTTGAGGAGTTGTACTAACTCTTGGGGTGTGGAATATGTTTTTATAGACGGAATTCTTGTTGCCATATACCTATAAAAACAAAACGACCCGCACATTTGAGCATCGTTGAGAGGCTTGGCGGGTTCTCGTACTGCAAAGTTACGAATAATCATTGATAATCAAACTTTTTGCACGAAAAATCACGCAAAAGTCACACGGCTCTTTCATTTAAAACTACTTCTATAATCCTTGTCATTCTCCGAAAAACCATTATTTTGCGCACAGATTTCAGAATATTCATAACATATTGGGTGTCAGTTATAACAAAATTCCAGCATCCCATAAGAAGTGGGTGAGGGAATTATGTACCTTTATCTAAGCTTAAATGAAAGAGCCGTGATGGATAATAAATAATAGATAGACATAAGCTTATATAAAAATGTCTCGGCGTTCCCATGTAAACACCGAGGCGTTTTGTTTTAAACGCTTTGGCGTTCTGATGAACTTGTCTAGGCGTTTGATAAAGTTGTTTTTACCACTCCTTGCAATCCTTGATGCAGGGAATAAACTTCTCCCAGAACTTGATTCGGCTTTTGTGATTAAATCCGTGGCAGCCCATAGGCAGCTGGTTGTGATTTAACTGATAGCATACGCGCGGTTTGAGGTCGAAAGCAAACTGTAAGGCACTTTCTACACTGGAATAGTGAAAATCCTGAGGAATCAATGCCCAGAAAATATCTTCATTGTGCATGGAGTCAGGTTGGCTGTTGAAATAGGTAATTTCCTTGGCATACCGTTCGCAGGCTTGGCTAAATGCAGCAACTTTGCGTAAGCATAATCCTCCGTTTCCTATTTTTCCATACATCTGCAGACGTGAAATGCCGTGAGAAGGAGTACACAACATCTTTTTTAACTGAAGGAACTGCTTGAAAGGGAAATGATTGTAGCGTGGACGCATTGGCCAGGGAGCTGCAACAAGGTCATAGCCTTGCTGGCACCATTCGTTCAGTGCATCGTGGAAAATCCAGGCATCGGTATGGCAAATCAAGATATATTCAGTGTCGGAGAATAAGTCATAAAAAGCCTTCGACATCATCATCTCATTATATCCGGCTATGCCCCTGTGCGTGCCGAGCCAGTCGGCAGATACACTCATTGTCTCGGCTTGTGGATATAAATCAGTATAGGTATCAATAGCCAGTCCTTCAGGTTTCAGAAAGACAATAGGATGACTGCCCAGTACGTTCATTGTTTGCTTCAGTGCTGCGCTTTCCCAGTCTTTTAAGTTTGCTTTATAGAAAGGGATGACTACTTTTACAAGGGTTTTCATGTAGGTCTATCTATTTCTTTTAGGTTTATATATTTAGGCTTTCGCATTCCTACATAAAACGGGAACAGGCGGAAGAAGCGCTTGATGCGGTTCATCGGATGATGAAGCGCGCGTTCATTGGCCCATGGCGTCAGGTCGAGGTAGCGGAAATAGGCTTCCCGCAGCGGGTGCTGGCTGTCATAATCCCACGGCTTATGGTTGGTATAGTGTAAAATAACCGGATGAAGCAGCGTGTCGGTGAATTTCTTTTTCCATGCCTCATTTATCTGTTTAGGGCGGCGGTAAAAGGCATCCTGCACATTCCATTTCAGGTCAACCAGCACTTTGTGCTGATGGAGAATGCTGTTCAGTAAATCTTGATCGTTAAACAAAATTCGTTCGGGGTATTTGTGGAAATAATCAATGCAGGCATGAGATACGTCCTGCTTACGCCAGTAATCCAGATTAATCAGCAAGACTCCGGCATTGAAATAAGAATCTTCCATGGGGTATTTCAAAATTTCGTAGCGTTGAGGCTCTCGGCAACCCATGTCTTCTACAGCTGCTACGCCTACTTTATCGAGCGGTGTATTCCAGAAGGGACGGATATCTCCTGTCACAACGATATCGCAGTCTAAGTAAAGCACCCGGTCAATGTCTTGCGGCAACAAATCCGACAAGATGCACCGGTAGTAAGTAGCCATCGAAATACGCTTGCTGAATTTGCGTATGGTAAATCCTTCTAATAAGGACATATCCGGCTCATAGAAACAAATCTGGTTCTGATAGCGGGCGGCAAGTTGGTTAAGCGTCTTTTTATCGTTTTCAGATAAGTCTCGTGCGATGATATGTGCGGTAAATCTTTCTTCTTTATTGTTCTCAAAGAGTGAAACAAGCGTTACGGCGCAGTGGCGTACGTAATTGCTGTCAATGTTGCAGGCAATATGTATCATGCTTCAGTGGAGGATTTAAGAATTCTATTTCTGCAAAGATATAAAGATATTGGTATAAAAGACTTATCTTTGCTTGAAACATTGCTTTTTAACTGAAAACTTGCTTGTTGATGGGTGATCATATTTTTTATAAGATGCGGAGCGGGAAACCGATTAAGTTTCTTGATTTCCTGAAAAATTTTGCCGGTTTGCTCATACCGGATGCATATTATCGTTCTCGGCTGAAACAAAAGTTGGCAAAGGCGCGTAAACGTCTTGACTATGCATATATGCAGCAGCGGGTAGATTACTACATGCGTATTACTTCGCCGTGGAAGATGGCAGAGGAAGATAAACTGACGCGTGACCGGAGCTGGATTCATTATACGGGAGCGATTGGAGCTTATCGTAGAAAGATGTTTCATACGGCGTATTATTTTGACCAGCATGATGTAACACGTTGGTTTCCGCCTCGGTTGAGGTGGAACTTCTGTCCGGGTGACGTATATTTTACTCCGGAAGTTCCGACTGTGGTGAAAAGTCGTCTGCTTGCTTCGGATAATCAGAACTCAGTGGTGCTGAAATTGGATAAGTTACGTCACTTCATGTATGTACATGATACGAAGCCTTTCCGTGAAAAGAAAGACTGCGCCATTTTTCGTGGAAAGATTCGTCAAAGCCGCTTGCGTACGTTGTTTCTGGAAAAGTTTTTCGTCAATCCGTTATGCGACTGTGGGGTTGTTGGGCGGAATGAAGGCTGTCCGGAGGAATGGATGGCACCGAAAAAGACCATTCGTGAGCACTTGGACTATAAATTTATCATTGCACTGGAAGGAAATGATGTGGCATCTAACTTGAAATGGGTAATGTCGTCTAATTCATTGGCTGTCATGACACGTCCTACTTGTGAAACTTGGTTTATGGAAGGAACGTTGAAGCCTGATTATCATTATGTGGAAGTGAAAGATGATTTTTCTGATTTTGAGGAGAAGCTTCATTATTATATCCATCATCCGGATGAGGCTGAAGAGATTATTCGTCATGCGCATGAATATGTCGCACAGTTCCGGAATGAAGAGCGTGAGGAGTTGCTTCAACTGATGGTGATGGAGCGTTATTTTAAGACTAGCGGACAATTCTAAAACCTAACTTAATAAAAAAACAATGCTGTTTAATTCGTTTGAGTTCTTGCTGTATTTGCCTCTTGTGTTTCTGCTTTACTGGTTTGTCTTCAAGCCGTTGCGCTGGCAAAACTTGTTTGTGGTGATAGCAAGTTATGTTTTTTATGGCTGGTGGGATTGGCGTTTTCTTTTGTTGATTGCGCTGACCACGTTTTGCAGTTTTTTGAGTGGAATTTGTCTGGAACGCTATGAAGGCAACCGCAAAAGGCAGAAATGGATCAGTGCCGGTAATATTATACTGAATCTGGGTATTCTTTGCACCTTTAAGTATTTTAATTTCTTCGGTGAAAATCTGTCGGTGCTGATGCGTGCTTTCGGTTGGGAGATTGATTGGGTGACTCTTGATATTTTGCTTCCGGTGGGAATCAGTTTTTATACTTTCCAGGCGTTGAGTTATACGATAGATGTGTATCAGCATAAGATGAAGCCCACTCATGATGTCGTGGCTTTCTTTGCTTTTATCAGCTTTTTCCCGCAACTGGTGGCAGGACCGATTGAACGGGCTACGAATCTGCTTCCTCAGTTTCTGAAAGAACGAAGTTTTTCGTACGAAAAAGCGGTGGACGGAATGCGGCAAATCTTGTGGGGATTGTTTAAGAAAATGGTCGTGGCGGATAATTGTGCGGTTGCGGTGAATGAGATTTTTGCCGATTATCAGGTGTTGGAGGGTTCTCATTTATTGTTGGGGGCAGTTTTCTTTACATTTCAGATTTATGGCGACTTTTCCGGTTATTCCGACATAGCAATCGGTACGGCCCGTTTATTTGGAGTCAACTTGATGCGCAACTTTAACTATCCTTATTTCTCACGCGATATTGCTGAGTTCTGGCGTCGCTGGCACATTTCGCTGACCACTTGGTTTCGTGATTACATCTATTTCCCTTTGGGAGGAAGCCGTTGTGCGAAGTGGAAGGTAATGCGTAATACCTTGATTATTTTCTTAGTCAGTGGCTTCTGGCACGGGGCAAACTGGACGTTTATCTGTTGGGGAGCTTATCATGCGTTTCTATTTTTCCCCTTATTGCTTTTAGGGAAGAACCGGAAATATACAGATGGGGTGGCAAAGGGAAGACTATTTCCTTCGTGGAAAGAGGCAGTGCAGATGGTGGTTACTTTTTTCCTTGCGGTAATTGGTTGGATTATTTTCCGGGCAGAAACGATTCATCAGGCTTGGGATTATATGGTATGTATGGTTACTAAATTCCATTTTACGATGCCGGCTCATGGAAAAGACCCGTTGATTTACATCGGTATCTTGCTAGTTATTGAATGGCTGCAGCGAGAGAAACAGTTCGGTCTACAGTTAGAAGAAAAAGGAATCTTCCGTTATCGTGCTGTGCGTTGGGCTATTTACTATATCGTATTTATCACAACCTTCCTTCTGGCCGGTCAGCAGGAGGAGTTTATTTATTTCCAATTCTAAGAAGAGAATGTCATGAAGAAATTTCTTATCTATGTAGGCATTTTTTCCTTGCCGCTGATTTTGCTGGCGGGAGGAATGGAGTATATGTTAAGGCAGGTACCGAACCCTTTTTCTTTTAAAAGAGGAATATTGGAACAGAAAGGGCAACAGATGAGTACGCTTATCATAGGAAACTCTATTGTTGATTATGGTATAAATCCACAATTTTTAGGAGATAGCACATATAATGTAGCTTTATCAGGGCAGTGGTTTCGTTTTAATAAAGCAATGTTGGAGCGATATATAGGGAGTATGCCTCATTTGGAACACGTACTTTGGGGAATAGCGTCCTATGCTTTGTGGATGGATGATGTGGATGACGTAGACATTGTGTATCATAAATTGTATATGGATATACATCGTAAGGATGATATGCTCCCTGTTTCTGAATTTATAACTCTTCGTGGATATGCTTTACGGAAATGGTCTAAATTTTATATGGCTCATGGAGTGACAGTACATTGCGACTCGTTGGGTTTCGATAATAGCTATCGCTTAGAGAAAAGGGGATCTACTTGGTTTGATGATATTCCGGGATTAGTGAGACATCAATGTTCGTGGTATGATAAAGATATAAACGGTGAGTTATATCGTGCGAATATTCAGCGTATGCATGAAGTGGCAAAGTTATGTCATGACCGGGGTATCCGCCTTTATTTGGTTTTGCCGCCTGTTCATCCTACATATTATAAGCTGGCAGATAAGAAACAGTTGGAGCTTATCTACAAGGCGGTAGAAGAGGTAGCTGCCCGCTGGGATAACGTAAGTTATCACGATTATTTGAGTGATACACGATTTACGGATGATGATTTCTACGACGGAAATCATTTGAGTTCGGATAGAGGAGCAGAAAAGTTTACTAAAATAATAAAGGAAGACTTGTTTTAGGCAGGTCTTCCTTTAATAATTTTTAGTTGATTCCTTTTCGCTCTTTATAAGCGTTAATCAACTCTTGATATTTCTGGTCGTTTTTATCATGGGGATTCGGCTTGAAGTATAGGTTTTCCGGGATATGTTTACCGTTATCCGTCAGGGTAGTACCGTTTTCATTTTTGACAATATCGAGTGCATCATACAGTTCTCCGGTCAGTGCGTCATAGGCATTCATGGTCAGTGTATCACCATGTACCCGGATCTGTTGATAATACTTTCCTGCAATACCAAACTTATCAAATCTTTCTCCGAAGTAAATGCGATATGTCTTCGGAGAGCAATGACTTACCGTGTAGAGAGGAGTAGTGGGTATTCCCGTTTGGGTATGGTTGGTCATGCGTCCGTAAGCATGTTCATGTCCTTGCAATACCATGTCAACACCAAATTCTTCTATGACTGAGCCGAACAGAGTCCGCTGAATGAGGTTATTATACTTTCCTTTGATGGAATGAATAGGATGGTGAAGTACGACTATTTTCCATCGTGCCTGACTCTTTTCCAATTGTTCTTTTAACCATTGCCGCTGCGTCCACAAATAGAAAAATTCCCGGTTGCTGTCCAGACAGAACAGCTGCATGTCGTTATACTTTAAAGTATAGACTTGATTTTCCCCAATCATCGAATCAAGGAAATAAGAAAAAATCAATGAAAATCTGCGTTCAAGTTTGCGGATAGGATATTTCAGGTAATCATGATTCCCGGTTACGGTAATCACCGGATAATGTTGTCCGATGGAATCCAGTCCCCTGAACGTTTCTTCCCAATAGGCATCAATAGGGCGTTCAGTCAGGTCACCTCCGAAGACGAGGAACTCGGTTTCCGGATGCTTCTGTAATGCTTTTTTCAGAAAGCTATTTGATTTTCCGTTGATACTGTCTTGTACGTCGCCTACGAAAAGGAAGGAATAATCATTTCGTGTGACTTGGTTTTGGGTCTTAAAGTTGTACCAAGGGGAGTATTTTCCACCGCTGCACACACGGTAAGCATAAGAGCGATCGGGAAGAAGGGAACGTAACCGGGCTACGTAATAGGCCGCTTTTCCGTTTCGGGAGCGGAATGTCTCTCCTTGTGCCTGAATCTGCAAGGTATCTTCTGCTTGGCTATCGACTAACTCCACAAAGGAAGGAAGAACAACCGAGTCGCACTCCCAGCTGATATTGCGTGACAGTTCATCTTCGGTTCCGAATGTAAGAAGTACTCTTCCCGGCGAGGAGAGTGAGGTATAAGATGGTTCGGGGGGATTTCTAAACCATGCATTCCATCGTGAGTTTATCCAGAATCCTAATGCAAGTAGGATAACTGCAGTGATGCTTAGCTTGATAAGGGTTTTCTTTTTCATCTTGTTGAATAGATTGGTCTTTGTGGGGCAAAGATATAAATTAGAACTGTATATCACAGGGTTTGGGAAAATATAACTAACTTTACAGCCTCAAAAAATAAGAAGTCATGATAAAGAAACCTATTTTTTCGAATGTACTTTCACTGGCATGGAATTTACTGATTGTATATGTATGTTATTCTATTTGCCGGCTTGCGTTTTTGCTGACTAATCTTTCTATTTTCAGTGAAAAACTTGATTTCAGTTATATGTCGGGGCTGTTTGGGGCAGGAGTCATTTTTGACACGACGGCTATCTTGTATAGCAATGCTCTGTTTATCCTGCTGTTTCTCTTTCCGTTTCACTGGAAAGAACATCCGGTTTTTTATAAAGGGGTGCGATGGGTCTTTACAGTTGTTAATACACTCTTCCTGATAACGAATCTGATAGATTGCGTTTATTTCCGCTTTTCCGGTCGCCGCACTACAATGAGTGTTTTTCAGGAATTTAGTCATGAGGGAGGCAGTAATCTGACTTCTATTTTTCTGAAAGAATTTGCTGTTAACTGGTACTTGGTGTTGCTGGCAGCGGCACTGGCTTATATGCTCTATAAATTGTATCGTGCTCCCCAGTCGTATCCGGTAAAGAATAAGCTTGGTTATTATCTGATGCAAACAGCTACACTGGTGGTTGCCATCCCGTTTGTTGTTTTCGGCATGCGTGGAGGGATGACGGCTGCCACTCGCCCCATTACCATCAGTAATGCCAATCAGTATGCCGACCGTCCGGTGGATGCTTGCTTGGTACTCAATACTCCTTTCTCTATGTTCCGCACGTTGGGAAAGAAGGCCTTTATCATTCCTGATTATCTGCCGGAGGCTGAAGCCGGAGCCGTTTATGATCCGCTCATTCTTCCAGCCGACTCTGCACAGTTCCGTCCGATGAATGTCGTGGTGCTGATAGTGGAAAGTTTCAGCAAGGAGTTTGTCGGAAGTTTTAATTCTCATTTGGATGGGGGAACCTATAAAGGATATACCCCTTTTCTTGATTCGCTGCTGACTAAAGGTTTGACGTTCGAGTATTCATATAGCAATGGTCGGAAAAGTATCGACGGAATGCCTTCTGTACTTTCGTCTATCCCAAGTTTTGTAGAGCCGTTCTTTCTTACTCCGGCCTCACTCAATGATGTATCCAGCCTGGCAAGAGAGCTGAAGCATAAAGGATATTATTCTGCCTTTTTTCATGGAGCGATGAATGGCTCGATGGGGTTTCAGGCATTTGCCAATTCGGTAGGCTTTGATAGTTATTGGGGACGTACGGAGTATAATGCAGACCCGAAGTATAATGGTGATGATGACTTTGACGGTACATGGGCTATTTGGGATGAAGAATTCATGCAGTTCTACTGCGACCGTATGACGGAGTTCAAGCAGCCTTTTGTGACTTCTCTGTTTACAGCAACTTCGCATAATCCGTATGCTTTGCCGGAACGTTATAAGAATGTATTTCCGAAGGGTACCCATCCTATTCATGAGTGTATCGGTTATACAGATCATGCGTTGCGTAACTTCTTCGCATCGGCATCGAAGCAGCCTTGGTATGCAAATACGCTCTTTGTGCTGACTGCTGACCATGCAAGTATGAATGAGCATCCGGAGTATGTAACCGATTTGGGTGCCTATAAAGTTCCTATTTTGTTTTATGCACCGGGTATGCCGGAGTTGGCTAAAAGAGATTCTGTAACGATTGCCGAGCAAATAGATATTATGCCTACCGTTTTGGGTCTTTTGGGATACGATCGTCCTTATATCGGTTTTGGACAGGATATTCTTCGTACACCCGCAGCTGATAAGTTTGCAGTGAACTATATTAATGGAAGTGGAGTTTATCAGTTCCTGAAAGGTGACTATCTGATTCAGTTTGACGGAGAGAAGGTTATTCATGCGTATCGTTTCCGAACAGATTTGCTGATGGAGAACGATGTGAAAGATACTATGCCGCAGGATATTCGTCAAGCGATGGAGAAGCAGCTGAAATCAATTATTCAGCAATATATGCAGCGGATGAATACGAACGGATTGGTTTACCGTGAGTAAGTACATATCAAAGGAAAAGTCCCTTTAATTCAAAGAAGAGAAACTTCTGAGAGTCAAAGGGACTTTTTTTATAGATCAGTATCTGATAGGATACTTATGCGTTCTTGTTGGCACGTTTACGTTCGATCTCGTCCAAGATAACCTTACGCATGCGCATGCTTTTGGGAGTAACTTCTACGTACTCATCTTCTTTGATGTATTCCAACGCTTCTTCAAGAGAGAATACAATCGGAGGAATGATACGCGCCTTGTCATCCGAACCAGATGCACGCATATTGGTCAGCTTCTTCGATTTGGTAACATTGATAACCAAGTCGTTTTCATGTACGTGTTCACCTACCACTTGTCCGGCATAGACTTCATCTTGCGGGTAGATAAAGAACTTACCGCGGTCTTGCAATTTATCGATAGCATAAGCAAAAGCAGTTCCGCCTTCCATAGCAATCATTGAACCGTTAGTACGGCGAGGAATATCTCCCTTGAACGGCTGGTATTCTTTGAAGCGGTGTGCCATGATTGCTTCACCTTGAGATGCTGTCAGTACATTGGTACGCAGACCAATAATACCGCGTGAGGGCATATCAAATTCAATGTTGACACGGTCGCCTTGTGTTTCCATGGAAACCATTTCCCCTTTACGGCGAGTAACCATATCAATCATTTTGCTTGAGAACTCTTCAGGAACACTGATTGTCAGTTCTTCAATCGGCTCACATCTCACTCCGTCGATTTCCTTGAAGATAACCTGCGGCTGACCTACCTGTAATTCGTATCCTTCACGACGCATGGTTTCAATCAAGACAGACAAGTGAAGCACACCACGTCCAGATACAATCCATTTTCCGTCTTCGTTTTCTGTTTTACGAACACGTAATGCAAGGTTCTTATCCAACTCTTTCATCAAGCGGTCGTGGATATGGCGAGAAGTCACGAATTTACCTTCTTTTCCGAAGAACGGTGAGTCATTGATGGTAAAGAGCATGCTCATGGTCGGCTCATCGATCGCGATAGGAGGCAATGCTTCCGGATTTTCAAAATCACAGATCGTATCACCGATTTCGAATCCGTCAATACCTACGATGGCGCAGATATCACCTGAAGAAACCGATTCTACTTTTTTGCGGCCTAATCCTTCAAAGGTGTGAACTTCTTTGATTTTTGATTTCACCATTGAACCGTCACGTTTGGCAAGCGTGATATTCATACCTTCTTTCAAGGTTCCCCGGTGAACACGTCCTACGGCAATACGTCCTGTATACGCAGAGTAGTCAAGTGAAGTAATCAACATTTGGGGAGTTCCTTCCAGCTGTTTAGGAGCAGGAATATATTTAACGATGGCATCAAGCAACGGAGCGAGGCTGTCGGTCGGTGTATTCCAATCTGTACCCATCCAGTTATTCTTGGCAGAACCGTAAAGTACGGGGAAGTCCAATTGGTCTTCAGTGGCGTTGAGGCTGAACATCAAGTCGAAAACCATTTCATATACTTCTTCCGGGCGGCAGTTAGGCTTATCAACCTTGTTCACAACCACAATGGGCTTCAGCCCGATTTGTAATGCTTTCTGTAATACGAAGCGAGTTTGAGGCATGGGACCTTCAAACGCATCAACGAGCAGGATACATCCGTCGGCCATGTTAAGCACACGTTCCACTTCTCCACCGAAGTCAGCGTGTCCCGGAGTATCAATGATATTGATTTTCGTACCGTTGTAATTGATTGAAACGTTTTTCGAGAGAATGGTTATCCCGCGTTCGCGTTCCAAATCATTGTTATCCAACACCAGTTCACCATTGGTTTGGTCATTGCGGAACAGATGTCCCGCCAGCATCATTTTGTCCACCAGTGTAGTCTTTCCGTGGTCTACGTGGGCAATAATGGCAATGTTTCTAATGTCTTGCATACTTATACCTATAGATTTGTTGGCAAAGTTACTATTTTTCTGCATATTATTTGTTACGATAGCAAGAGATTTTTTCTGTAAATCGCTTGCTATCTGAAAGATTATCCCTATCTTTGCAACCGCAAATCAAATTTATACATTTTAAAAGGTCAAAATTATGTATTTAGACGCAGCTAAAAAACAAGAAATCTTTGAAAAGTACGGAAAGTCTAACACTGATACTGGATCAGCAGAATCTCAGATTGCATTGTTTTCATACCGTATTTCTCGCCTGACTGAGCACATGAAGCTCAACAGAAAAGATTATAGCACTGAAAGAGCTCTTACTGGATTGGTAGGAAAACGTCGTTCTTTGTTGAACTACTTGAAAGACCGCGATATCGAAAGATACCGTGCTATCGTTAAAGAGCTTGGCTTGCGTAAGTAATTTGTTACTTGCTGCAACACACAAAAAAGCGGGTCGCTTCCTTCGGGGAAAACGACCCGCTTTTTTTAGCTGACTAGTCATCAGGTTATCTTGTGCCTTCAGGCAGGATATACAAGATTGTCTTCCGTAAGCTGTTCCAGTACCTCATGAAGGAATTTGGCAGCTTCCCATTTAGCCATCGGAAGGTTCATCATCAGGTAATTTCCGCAGTCCTTTGGTGTAGCCCCCGGAACATCACCTTCAAACTCGGCAATGAAACGGAAGGTTTCCTGCATCAAGGGAACAATGTCATGTGAGGTTAGGTCGCCTTTCATGACCAGATAGTTGCCGGTGAGACAACCCATCGGTCCCCAGTAAATGATTTTATCTGCCCATATAGGGTGGTTGCGGAGAAAGGTAGCGGCAAGGTGTTCCATGGTGTGGATTTCTGCTTGTCCTAAAGCCGGTTCGCGGTTTGGCTCTTTCATACGGATGTCGAATGTTGTTACAGTTTCATTGCCAACGGTATCTTTGCGTGATACATAGATGCCGCGTAACAAACGGATGTGGTCAATGGTGAAACTTGGTATTTTTTTCATAAGTTGTAAGTTTGAGTTCTTAAGTTTTTTAAGCTTTTAAGTTTATAAGTTTTAGAGTCGGTAAGGTTCTGAATACCTTAGGATAATCATTTCAGAATCTTGTCTTCTTAAAACGCTACTTAAATCTTTCCCGGAAGTGCTTTCAGGAAGGTTTCGGTAACCCGGAAGGAACGGTCTGCCATTTCCCCCCAGAAATTCTGATACTGTTCAAAGTGTTGGTCGGCTCCCGGTGTGTCGCTGATGATGCGGAAGCTGATGAAAGGAACTTGGTATAAATAACATACTTGTGCTATGGAAGCAGATTCCATGTCTACAGCGAGCCCTTCGGGAAAATTATGCTTGATATCATTCAGTTCTTTACGGTCTGTAATAAATTTGTCTCCCGTGCAAATGAGTCCGCCGTGGATAGCGGTTTCGGTGTCTAATGAGAGTGCACAATTATATAGGGTGTCATTTCCTTGGAAGAAAGTAGGAAGTCCTTGAATCTGTCCGTAAGCATTTCCTTCACCGCACCATACATCGTGATATACAATTTGTTTACTCACCACTACATCCATAACATTCAGGCAAGTGTCAATACCTCCTGCCACTCCGGTGCTGATGATGCAATCGGGTTGGAAGTTACGTATGAGCTCTACAGCTCCGGCTGCAGCGTTTACCTTGCCGATGCCGCACTGCATTAATACAATGGTATTGTTTTTAATAGATCCTTCTATATAGGTAAATGGACCTTCTTTTCTTTCTGTTTTGTTTTCAAGTTGGCTTGCCAGTTGTTTCTGTTCTGAAGACATGGCGGTGATGATTCCTATTTTCATTGGCTTGAGTTTATAAATTATAAGTTTATAAGTTCTTGAGTTTTTTAGTTTATGGTTCTTGGCTTCTTAGCTTTATAGTCGTAAAGCCTTCTTCTAAATGGATATTTGTCTTTTTGTTCTTCTGTCTAAAAGCACTCCATGTTTTAGTTCTTGAGCCTTCACTATATTATGTATATCTTTTCTTTTGTCTAAAAGCATCCCATCTTTTGTTTGAGAATCATAAAAACTGAAAAACTCAAATAAACTAACGGCAAATTTACGACTTTTCACTCGGTATTGTGTTATCTTTGCCTACTGAAAACATTAATAATTAATAAACTACTTCATTATGAAAGAGTTTCGGAAAATATTTCCCGATATGGTTGCAATTATGCTTTTTGCATTGATTGCGTTTGTTTATTTCTTCCCGGCGGTAACAGAGGACCGGATTTTGGCTCAGCATGATGCCGTAGCAGGTATCGGTGCAGGGCGCGAAATGCAGGAGTATAGAGAAGCTACAGGTGAACGTACGCGTTGGACGAATGCGATTTTCGGTGGAATGCCGACTTATCAGATGTCGCCAAGTTATGATTCTTCGGATACACTGAATGTGGTACAGAAAATTTATCGTTTGTTCTTGCCTGATTATGTATGGTATGTGTTTATCATGTTGTTGGGCTTTTACATCTTGCTCCGTGCTTTTAATTTTAAGGTCTGGATGGCAACGCTTGGTGCGGTAATCTGGGCATTCTCTTCGTACTTCTTCATTATCATTGCTGCCGGGCATATCTGGAAATTTGTGACGTTGGCATACATCCCACCTACGATTGCCGGTATGGTATTGGTGTATCGTGGGAAATATTTGTGGGGTGCTGTAGTAACTGCTTTGTTCGTGGCATTGCAAATTATGTCGAATCATCCTCAAATGAGCTATTATTTTCTTTTTGTCATGCTGTTTATGGCTATGGCATACGGTGTTTCGGCTTGGAAGGAAAAGCAAATGCCTCGTTTCTTGAAGGCAAGTGCGGTATTGGTGGTTTCCGGACTGGTAGGTGTGTGCATCAATCTTTCTAATCTGTATCATACCTATCAATACAGCAAAGAGAGTATGCGTGGAAAGAGTGAACTGGTAAAGGCAAATTCAGCCGACCAGACGGATAGCGGACTGGAGCGTAGTTATATTACACAATGGAGCTATGGTATCGGAGAAACCTTTTCATTGCTTGTTCCCAATGTAAAAGGGGGAGCTTCAGTTCCTTTAGCACAGAACGAGAAAGCAATGGAGAAAGCCAATCCGATGTATAGTGGTTTGTACAGCCAGTTGGGGCAGTACTGGGGTGAACAGCCGGGAACATCGGGTCCGGTATATGTAGGAGCTTTTGTGATGTTTCTTTTCGTCTTGGGACTGTTTGTGGTAAAAGGTCCGATGAAATGGGCATTGGCTGGAGGAACCCTATTCTCTATCTTGCTTTCATGGGGACATAACTTTATGGGACTGACCGATTTCTTTATTGACTATATTCCGATGTACAGTAAATTCCGTGCGGTTTCTTCCATTCTTGTGATTGCCGAATTTACCATTCCGCTGTTGGCAGTCATGGCATTGAAAGAGGTGATAGAGCGTCCGCAGCTGATACGTGAACAGGCAAAAGTTTTTTATGGGAGCTTTGCTCTTACGGGAGGGCTGGCATTGTTATTTGCCCTTGCACCCTCATTCTTCTTTCCGTCGTATGTATCTTCGGCTGAGTTGAGTGCATTACAACAAGCCATTTCTGCCGACCAGCTTGCTCCGATTCTGGTTAATTTGGAAGAAGTGCGCAGCTCCATCTTTACCTCTGATGCATGGCGCAGTTTTTTCATTATTCTATTGGGGGTAGCTTTGGTATGGATGTATGGAGTGGGGAAATTGAGAGCTTCACTATTGGTGGGTTTGCTTACTGTGCTTTGTCTGGCAGATATGTGGAGTGTGAATAAGCGTTACCTTTACGATGATCAGTTTGTGGCGAAAGGGACGGAGATGCAACCCTTCCTTCAGCCGACGGAAACCGACAAGGAAATTCTGAAAGACAAATCGCTTGATTACCGTGTGCTGAACCTATCGGTAAATACATTCAATGAAAACAATACAGCTTATTGGCATAAAAGCATCGGGGGGTATCATGCTGCGAAGCTTCGCCGCTATCAAGAGCTGATAGAAACACATATTCAAGGGGAAATCACTTCCTTGTTTAAAAAACTTCCCGAAGTGGGAGGAGATATGAATCAGTTGGGTGCCGGACTGACTCCGGTCTTGAATATGCTGAATACACGTTATTATATCTTCCCGTTGCAGGGGGGGAAAACCATGCCGCTCTTTAATCCGTATGCGCTGGGCAATGCCTGGTTTGTGGATAAAGTGGAGTATGTGGGCAATGCCAATGAGGAAATAGAAGCACTTCGCACTATCGACCTGGCACGGACGGTAGTGGTTGACAAGCGTTTTGCCGACTGTGTGAAGCCTTCTGCTGCTGATAGTTTGAATGCCATTACACTGAAAGCATATAAGCCTAATGCCTTGACTTATGAGGTGAATACGGTAAAAGGAGGAACGGTAGTTTTCTCAGAGATCTATTATCCGGGATGGCGTTCCTATGTTGATGGTAAAGAGGTAGAGCATGGACGTGCTGACTACGTGCTTCGTGCGATGAATGTACCGGCAGGAAAGCATACCGTTGAGTTTGTATTCGATCCGCAATCGCTTCATGTGACCGAGGGAATAGCCTTTACGGCGTTGGCACTGCTTGCAGTGGGTGTATTGCTCGCCATCGGCTTGCCTTGGTATCGTCGGCGTAAGGCATAAAGCCGTCTGTATGGGTGGCAAACTGCCTCCTCTAAACATGTTTTCACGAAAATTGCCTGCACCCTACACGTTTTGAGGGTTAAGGCATTCTGAATAAATAAGTTAAAAGCGTGTAGGACGCAGTGTAGGTAAAGGATTTGAACTACACCGTCCTACACGCTTGTTTTGTTTTTGCTGGTAGTGCTTTTTGAAAAAATTGACACTAATCTCCGGATAATGCCAAATTCCTGCTGGGTTAACATCCTTTTCCCGTAATCTTTTCCTTGTTTTCTCATGAGAAATTCTACTGCCCACTATTATGAGTTGTACGACTCATAATAGTGAGTTATATAACCCATAATAGTGAGTTATACGACCCATAATAGTGGGCTATAGAAATCATGCAGGAAAAGATGGAATATCATGGAGGGAATTTCAAGTAAACGAAGCAGTTCTGGGGTATAAAATAGATTCATTGTCTGGTCAACAGGAATATTATGCATCCCGCTAATCCCAGAGATTATATGCGAATGCTTATCGAAAAAAGTAATCCCTGCCTTCACCCAGTGAAGATGAAGGCAGGGATTATTGATATTTAGAAAATTAGTTCAGCTACTTTATTTTCCGCAAGGTTCAAAGCGAAGTTTATAACTTAACGGCAGTGGAGATACTTGATATACAGGAAGTGTATCCACATCTTGTCCGCAACTGGCGTTACCTACTCCGCGAACGGCTGCATCGAGGTGAAGAACCGTGTAAGGACGGGCTTTCATCTCCCACATGTGGTTGGTATTCATCAAGTCTTCGTCAGTATAACGCAAGGCAGAGAAAGAAACGTTTCCTTCTGTACGGATGCAGATACCCTTGCCCGAAGCATCAGTCAGTTTCAGTTCACGCAAGCCTTCACGGTTACCCATAGACTGAGGTTTCACATAAGCTTCATCCATCTGTTCTACCGTAGTGGCATAGCGGCCTACTTGGCAGCCTTCTTTGCGGTCGGAATAGTTCTCCCAAGGGCCATAAGCATAATAATCCACTTGATTCAGAGCCGAGTTCACTCCACATACCAGCCCGCAACGGCGTAACTGATTAGCTACCGGTGTAAACTGGGCATTCAGTTCCATGGTGCCGTTAGGCAAGAAGGTATAAACAAGGTCAGTTCCACAGAGCGAGCCTTTGCGTCCTGTAGTAACAACTACCTTTCCGTCTGTTTCGGAAATGCTGCAAGTACCAGTTTCCTCCAGTCCGTTTGCAGTCTGAGTGAAGCGGTCGTTTTCAATCCAACGGTGATTATCGTAGATAAATCCTTCGCCGTGGCTGAGGAAAGATACCCCGTTCATTACCAGTTCTGTCATGCGTCCGGTTGAGCGTTGGAACACCGCTTTCAGTAAGTCGTTGGTTATCACGATTTCCTTTTCGTTTTCTTCTACGCGGTAAGTAGACTTACCTTTTATTGTTGACGGGCGGTTAGCCATTGCTGTTCCTTCATTCAGTGTATATTGGTAATGCGACAACAGATGTCCGGCAGGAGCCCATGGCTGCGCTTCTTTCAGACAGACAGCTACGTTCAGCATCAGTTCCTGTCCTTTCTTGGCAGCCTGTTTCACGGTGATTCCGTTCAGTTTCAAGTTGATGGCTAACGAGTCATCGGGAGCCACAGCCGATAAGTTGATGCTGTCGGCAGGCAATTCCACTCCGTCAACCACTGCATTCCATCGCAGGTAGAAGTGGTCAAGTGAAAGGAAATCGTATGTATTGCAAAGATGTACGGTTACTTCTTTTCCTTTCGGGTTGATGTCGCAGTTTCCGAAGTGTACATACTGATAAACCGCCTTCACTTCTTTCAGTTTCGGCGATTCCTCACGGGTTGCAGGAATAATACCGTTTGAACAGAAGTTACCTTGGTGCGGACCGGGGAAGTCATATCCGGTATGCAGGCGGTAAATCCCCTTCTTGATTTCATTCGGTTCGTAGATGGCTTGGTCTACCCAGTCCCAAATAGCTCCACCGATGGTAGAGGTGCTCGATTCGATGCTTTCCCAATACTCCTTCAAGTTGCCGATGGCATTCCCCATGGCATGAGCATATTCACAGATAAACATCGGTTTGTCGAATGAGTTGACATGCTCATCCATCCACTTCATTCCAGGATACATTTTTGAGTAAAGGTCACTGAAGCGGTTTCCTCCGTACGCTTTTTCATCGCGCGTACCTTCATAATGTACGGGGCGGCTGTCTAGTTTCTTGGCAGCATCATAGCAAGCCTGGAAGTTGCTTCCGCCGCCGGCTTCATTACCCAAACTCCAGAAAATGACTGAAGGATGGTTGCGGTCACGCAATATCATGCGATCAATACGGTCAACGAATGCTGGAATCCATGAAGGCATATCGCTGATTGACTGGTTGGCATGGTCTTCCAAGTCGGCTTCATCCATGGTATATAAGCCGAAATAGTCGAACATGGCATACATCTTTGCATCGTTCGGATAATGTGAGGTACGGATGGTATTGATGTTATTCTGTTTCATCAGTAAAACATCCTGAAGCATCGATTCGGTAGTTACGGCACGTCCGTAAAGCGGATGGCTGTCATGGCGGTTTACTCCCTTGAAGAAGACACGCTGACCATTGATATAAACCAGCGAACCACGGATTTCAATATCGCGGAATCCGAATTTAGTAGAAAAAGCCATTTCGTCTTTGCCGGCAGCCCGTTGTACCACATGCACCGTATACAGTTCAGGGGTTTCTGCTGTCCATAAGGTCAGATTATTCAGAGGAAATTCAAACTCGGCTGTGCTTAAAGTCTGTGTATCCGTATAGCGGATATTTTTTGCAGCTTCTGTCAACAACTTTCCTTCTGGAGTAAACAAGCGTACCATAACCTCTTTAGTACCTTTCAGGCGGTCACGGTTATCTAAGGCAAGGCGAACTTTCATGGTTCCATTTCGGTAAGCTGCCTGCTTGTCAAGTGAGGCTGTAATATAATGGTCGCGTACTGAAACAAGAGGTGTATTATAGAGATAAACATCGCGGAAGATACCACTCATGCGGAACATATCCTGACACTCCAGATACGAGCCGTCGCTCCAACGGAACACCTGTACCGCCAGACGGTTTTCGCCCCGTTTCAAGTAAGAGGTAATATCGAATTCAGCTACATTGTTTGCTCCCTGTGTATATCCCACATATTTTCCGTTCAGGTAAACGAATGCTGCGCTGTAGATACCGCCAAAGTGGATAAACGTACGTTTGCCCGTCCAGTTTTCGGGAACTTCGAAGGTACGTACATACGAGCCTACGGGGTTGATTCCATAATTTTTGCCTCCATCATTAAAGCCTCGGCGGGCATCGATAAACGGAGGAATATTGGCATGCGGATATTCTACGTTGGCATAAATCGGGCGGTCATAACCTTGCATTTCCCAGTTTGATGGAACCGGAATGGTAGCCCAGCCTGATACGTCATAGTCCTCCTTATAGAAATCAGTCGGGCGTTGCGACGGTTCGGGAACAAAGTGAAAGCGCCAGTCGCCATTCAGTGAGCGGAAACTTTCGCTCCGGTTAGCTACCCACGGTGTGTCATAAAAGGCGCGGTCGTCCACCATAGCTTGTTCATTTGGGTAAGGCAAATAAGTGGCATGTCCGTCTTCTTTATTTTCAGCAAAGCGGGTTTCATCTTCCCAGTATACTTTGGGACGGTCTGCCAGATTGTAGAGCATACTTGCGGGTATCGGCATGTTGCTGGCTTTGATTTGGAAGAATGTTTCCGGCAGTTTGGCAGCTTTTTTCTTGGCAAGTAATATCAGTTTGCCTTCCCGGTTACAAGCCAGAATCAGTTCCGGGCTGTTAGTCGGAAAAATCTGATACACTTCTCCGTTTTTTTTCACGGTCCACAGTTGCGATTCATCTGAGCCGTTGTTCTCGGTAACGCCCAAAGAGTTATCTGTACGGGCATGCAAGGCCTGATTATCGAACGGGTTCATGAAACGGAAACTGCTCGACAAGTCGGTAATGCTCCACTGTTGGAACTTGTCTTTGGCACGAGGGGCAACCAGAATCGGTTTCGCATCCCCTTTTTGATAGGCAATCACCTTCTCCGGCTGTGATGCAGGGAAGATGTTGTAAAGCTTGTCTTTGGCAAAACTCACTTGTGCGGAAACGCTTTGCAGTCCGCCGATCAGTAAGGTTATCACAAAAATAAGAATACTGCGTGTCATACTATTCGTTTTAGTTTTTAAAAAGTTTACGCGGATAAAGATAAGAAAAAAATCGTTTATCCGCGTATGCTATGAGGTTTATTCTATGATAATTTCGTCGATATAGAAGCGTGAAGCCTGTCCTGGCCGGTTATGGTCTTTCGGGCAGTTTCCGGAAGGCTCGAAAGTAAACTTCACATAGCGTGCTTCTGCGCCATCCGATGCAACCGTGATATTGTCAATGAAGGTACCTTCTTTATAAATGTCCTTATCGGCAAACGTGCAAGTTCCCACTTCAGTGAATGATTGGCTGTCGGTTGAAACCTCCACTTTCATGCTGCGAGGTTTATGTACAGCCATACCATAGTTGGTGATACATCCCGCCGTGAATTTCTTCAGCGATTCGTTCTTTTGTAAATCAATGGTGAACGATACAGGTTTGTTCATTCCTCCGGTAAACCATTCAAAGTCGGTTTGCCGAGAGCTTCCCCGCAAGCCGTTTACCAGAATCTGCATGTCGGCATTTGCTTTGAGCAAAGGCTTGGCAGTAGCTTTATTCCACTCAACAGGAAGAATCAAGGTTTTTCCCATCTGGCGGTCTCCGTTGAAGGTAGCTGCTTTTACCGTAGTGCTTTCAGTTAAGCCGAAAGGTTGCGTATAAAGGGTAGAGGCAGAAGTAGGTTCCGAACCATCTACTGTATAGCGTATTTCTACATCCGGGCGTTCACATTCCAGATTCACTTCCAGCTTACCGAAGCTGTCGGGAGATACTTTATGTTGGATATTATACATAGAGCGTGCATAAACCACCCCTTTCTGTTTTAAGTGTGCGGTATAGTTATCCAGTCCTTTCAAGAAGCGTTCCCAGTTTCGTTCTCCTTTCGGTACCCATGCAATTTCAGCTAACGCAGCCAGACGGGGAAATACCAGATAGAACACATCGTCTGAGTTATAACAGAATTCGGTCCACATACTGGCTTGTAATCCCATCAGAAGGTTTTCATATTCAGGCTTCCAGCTGTCTTGTACCGGCTCATAATCGAATAACCCTTTCAGTGTATTGTTTCCGAAGTACGTCAGCGGTTCAAACCATTGCGGTCCCTGGTAGCGAATCAGGTAAGCTACCTTGGCAGGAGTCATCACAAAGCGGTGTCCTTGGGCGGCGGCTTTCAAGGCAGCATTTCCCATACCTTGCCATCCGAAAATAATAGCATCTTTGGGTAATTTGCTGTTGGTCAGTTCATCCCATCCCATCACCTCTTTGCCTTTACTGCGTGCGTAGGCACTCATGCGTTCCATGAAATAGCCCTGTAATTCTTCTTCATTGGCTAAATGCTCCTTGCGGATGCGTTGCTGGCAAAGCGGGCATTTTTCCCAGTTGGTTTTGGTCGCTTCATCTCCTCCCAAGTGCATATAGCGTGAAGGGAACAAAGCCATCACCTCATCCAATATATCCTGTAAGAAGCGGAATGTTTCCTCTTTGCCGGCGCAGAAAATAATTTCAGCGTTTCTGCCTCCAAGTCCGGGAAGTACTCCGATGAACTCTTTTACTACCGGGCAGGTATATTCCGGATAAGAAGCCAAAGCCGCATTCGAGTGCGCCGGAATATCGATTTCAGGGATAACATCAATCTGGCGTTCGGTGGCATATTGGATAATCTCCTTCATGTCTTCCTGTGTATAGAATCCCCCTACGGTTGCTTTTTCGTCTTTGGTAGGATTGCGTCGTGCGGGGAAGGGAATACCGGGACGGTCCACGCGCCAGGCTCCCACTTCAGTAAGGCGAGGATATTTCTTGATTTCCAGTCGCCATCCGTTGTCATCGCTCAAGTGCAGGTGCAGGCGGTTAAGTTTCAGCATTGCCATGCAGTCAATCATGCGCAAAACATCTTCTTTCGGCATGAAAAAGCGAGCTACGTCTAACATAAATCCGCGGTAGCCGAAGCGAGGTTCATCACGCACGGTCATTGCCGGAACCGTCCAGTCTGCCTGACTGGTTGTTTTACCTTCGATAGCGGCTGGTAGCATTAAGCGTAAGTTCTGCAAAGCATAGAAGAACCCTTTGGTATCTGCAGCTTTCAGTGTAATCCGGCTGCTTTCCACCGTCATTTCGTATGCATCTTCTTTCAGTGCATCATTGATTTCCAATATAATGTTTCCTTCTGTACCTACTTTCACTTCCGGGGTAAATCCTGCAGCTCCGGTAAACAGAGAGGCAAATAAGTTAGCTACTCCCACTTCATTCTCACTCGGCACTGCAATCACCGTCTGAGCATTAAAAGTAAACGATCCGTTTGTCTTTTCCATTGCCAGCGGAGTGGGTATAATCACTTGGTCATCCATGCTTTGTGAAGAATGGCAGCCGGAAAGTCCGACTGTCATTCCTATCAAGCAGCATGTTGCCCATTTTTTTATCATGTCATTTTTTATCATGTCTGTTTTTTATTTGAAATGCTTTTAATTCTGTTTATTCACGGTCGCGCTCCGGTGAGAAACGAACAGGGTCATTATACTGTTCTTGCAACTGAAGCATCTGCTGTTTCATTTCTGCTACAACCGGTTCATAAGTTGCTTCACCATATAAATTATGTAATTCATTCGGATCATTTTTCAAATCATACAGTTCCCAGTGGTCAATGTCATTATAGAAATGAATCAGTTTGTAGCGGTCGTTACGTACGCCGTAATGACGTTTCACCATGTGTTCTGCAGGGTATTCGTAGAAGTGGTAGTACAGTGCCTTGCGCCAATCGGCAGGATGCTCCCCTTTCAGCAGTGGCAACAGTGAAACCCCGTGCATATCTTCGGGAACCTCCACACCTGCCAGTTCCAGGAAGGTAGGTCCGTAGTCGATGTTCTGTACCATTTCTGTAATATCTCCTTTGGCGGTCAGACCTTTTGGAAGATGCATAATCAAAGGAGTGTGCATAGATTCCTCGTACATGAATCGCTTGTCAAACCATCCGTGTTCGCCCATATAGAAACCTTGGTCGGAAGTATAAACCACCAGTGTATTATCCATCATCCCTTTTTCTTCCAGATAATCCAACACACGTCCCACGTTGTCATCCAGTGATTTCACCACCTTCAGGTAGTCACGGATATATCGTTGGAATTTCCATTCAGCCAAGTCTTTTCCTTTGAGGTTCTGTTTGTAGAACTCCTCTGTAATGGGTTTGTAAAAGTCTTCAAACTGTTTGCGTTCTTCCGGATCCATTCGGCTCAGCATATTTTCGTAGCTTTTTTTCAGACGCGATTCTTTTCCGTCTTTCAGCAGCTTCAAGTCGTATGCCAAGTCCATATCCTTTAAGATGCTCATCTCTTGAGCCGCAGCAGCCGGGCGTCCTTCATAGTCATCGTAGAAAGTTTCCGGCAGTGGGAACGTCTGGTCTTCGTAAAGCGGTAAGTTTTTGATTTCCGGCAACCAGTTTCGATGTATAGCCTTATGGTGGATAAGCAGACAGAACGGCTTGTTTTTGTCGCGCTGATTTTCCATCCAGTCAATACTCATGTCGGTAATGAGGTTCGTGAGATAGCCTTTCTTCCGGATGGTATCATTTTCCATTGTAATAAAGTCGGGATTATAATAATTACCCTGTCCGGGTACTATTTCCCAGTGGTCGAATCCGGTAGGCAGGCTTTCCAGATGCCATTTTCCGATAATGGCAGTTTCATAGCCGGCTTTGCGCAGCAATTTAGGGAAGGTTTGCTGTGCGCTGTCGAATACACAAGTAGAGTTGTCATAGAATTTATTGGCGCATGAGTGTTTCCCGGTAAGCATACAAGCACGGCTGGGACCACTCAGTGAGTTGGCAACAAAACTGTTGGTAAACCGAACTCCGTCGGCAGCAATACGATCCAAGTTTGGGGTTTTTGCGTAACGGGTATCATAGCAGCTCATCATTTGGGCTGTATGATCGTCGGTCATGATATAAACAATGTTATAAGGTTTGGGTTCTTCTGCCTTCTTGCTTTGGCAGGAAGAGAATAGCGGTGCTGAAGCGGCAACACCAGCCATGGAGTAAAGTAACTGAATCGTTTTCATGATACGATATTTTATATGTTTTTAATTTGTTGACCGAGTATTTTTATAAGTCTCACTGTATGAAAACCGACAGTATAACCGGGTTGCGATTAGACAGATTCGATTTAAGGTGAAAGCTGTTTTGTTTTATAACAAGGGTGAACAGATACTTACTATTCACTATGCAAAAATGCTGATTTAATTAGAAAATGATGTTCTATTTCTGCTAAAAAAACTCCAAAAATCGCTATTCTGTACTTTTTTATCTGTTTTTTCAGGCTGACAAGGCTTTTTTATAAGTTGACTGGGTATCAGTTGACTAGTTGATTAGGCTTTAAAAAGCTTTCGTTTCTGAAACCTTGTCACCTGTTTGCGGAAAATATTTTTGAGGCAGATGCTAATTAAATTTTTTATTTATTTTGCGTATAAGTTTTTATTTTTGTATTTTTGCCTTGTTGTAATAAAGAAATTATTTTTTAATTTAATCATCAAATCTTTTATTTATGAAGAATCTTGCTTTTCTGGTGGCATTCATATGTCTGTTTTTAGGAGCTTGTACAGCTCAGCAAGAAGGCGGCCAGCAGGTAACGGAAAAAGGAACTGTTTGGAGTTGGGACAACGGGACGATTGTAGTTGAAAGTCCGGAGCGTCCGGCAGGTCAAGAAAGTGCTTTGGGTATGACTGCCCCTAAGTTGGAAGCTGTAAGAGTAGGTTTCGTAGGTGTAGGAATGCGTGGAGTAAGTGCGGTGGAACGTTTTACCCATATACCGGGAGTTGAAATCGTAGCCATTTGTGATTATGAAAAAGAAAGAGCCGAAGCATGTCAGAAATACTTAAAGCGAGCTTCAATGCCTAAGGCAGCTGTTTACAGTGGTGAGAAAGGGTATGAAGAATTATGTAAACGCGATGACATCGACTTGGTATATGTAGCAACCGACTGGTTGCATCATTTCCCGGTAGCCATGTGTGCCATGGAAAACGGAAAGCATGTAGCAATTGAGGTTCCTTCTGCTATGAATCTGAAAGAATGCTGGTCATTGATTGATACCAGTGAAAAAACACGTAAGCACTGCTTTATTCTGGAGAACTGCTGCTACGACTGGTTCGAAATGAATACATTGAATATGGCGCAGCAAGGCGTATTCGGTGAAGTGGTACGTGCTCAGGGAGCTTATATTCATAATTTAAGTCAGTTCTGGGACTATTATTGGAAAACGGGTGAAAACGATAAGTTGGGCTGGCGCTTAGATTATAATATGAAGCATCGTGGCGATGTGTATGCTACTCATGGATTAGGTCCTGTAGCTCAGGCTTTAGATATTCATCGTGGTGACCGCATGAAGACTTTGGTGGCAATGGATACGAAGTCTGTAGTCGGCAAGGAGTTGGTCGAAAAAAGAACCGGAACTGCTTGTGAAGCATTCCGCAATGGCGACCATACCACTACCCTGATTCGTACTGAAAACGGTAAAGTGATTGAAATACAGCATAATGTAATGACTCCGCAGCCTTATAACCGTTTGTATCAATTAACAGGTACTAAAGGCTTTGCCAATAAATATCCGGTAGAAGGGTATGCTCTCGATGCTGAACAGATGACAGCGTCGGGTGTAGCTCCGAAGGTAGATAATTTAAATTCGCACGGATTCCTTCCTCAGTCGGAAGTTGAAGCATTGGTTGAAAAATATCAGCACCCCATTTTGAAGAAATACGGAAAAACAGCGAAAGAAGTAGGAGGTCACGGAGGTATGGACTTTATTATGGACAGTCGTTTGATTTATTGCTTGCAGAACGGATTGCCACTTGATATGGACGTGTACGATTTGGCTGAATGGTGCTGTCTGGCAGAGTTAGGCGAATTGTCAATGGATCATAACTGTGCTCCGGTAGCCTTCCCCGACTTTACTCGCGGTGACTGGAATAAGGTGAAAGGCTATAAGCATGCTTATGCTTCGGAAGCCGATGAGAAAGCGGCTTTGGAAAAAGCGGAAGCGTTTACAAAGCAGTTGAAAGAAAGAGGTGCTAAAGACTGGAATTAATCAGACTTAATTGAGAACTGCTGGTTGAAACAGCAAAAGTGTTTTAATAAAAAGGTGGAGGTCAAACTGTGACCCCCACCTTTGTTTTTTAGGGACTCACCTCCAATTCTTCAAGCCTCAAAAACCTTAAGGGCTTCCAAGTGCACGTACTTACATACCTTCCAGACATAAGAATTTAATACCTTAAAACCCTCAAACAAGGTGTTTTAGATAGATTTGGATTAAAAATTAGTGATTATTGAACATTTATCGGAGCTGATACTTCTACATTTGCGGTGCATTTGGCAGGGAATGCCGATGCAAAGAGATGTGTTAACAGTAAATTTTAATATCATGAAAGAATGCTTATGAAAAAGATTAGCTTCGTTTTTCTTTTGCTCCTTTTATCATTTCCTTTAGGAGCGTTAGCACAGCAGCAGATTCAGGGACAAGTTTTCGATGAATTGGGTGAAACCGTTATCGGAGCATCCGTTGCTGTGAAGGGTACAACAACCGGTGGTATAACCGATTTTAATGGAGAGTTCTCCGTTCCGGGTAAGGTAGGCGATGTGCTTACTATTTCTTATATCGGTTATTCTTCTATCGATGTAAAAATCACCAAACTTACGGGCAACGTTATTACGTTGAAGGAAGATACAGAACTTCTGGAAGAAGTTGTGGTAGTAGGTATGGACAAGCAGAAACGTAATACCATTACGGCTGCCGTAGCTACCGTAAAATCGGAAGCCATTACCTCTCGTCCGGTAACCGACTTGACAAGTGCTTTGCAGGGTAACGTAGCCGGTTTGAACTTTGCTTCCGATGCTTCTGCAAACGGAGTAGGTGGTGAAACCGGTGCTGAAATCAAGTTCAACATCCGTGGTATCGGTTCTATTAATGGGGGTGAACCGTACGTATTGGTCGATGGTATCGAACAGAGCATGCAGAATGTGAACCCGGCAGATATTGAAAGCATCAGTGTCTTGAAAGATGCTTCGGCAGCAGCCGTTTACGGTGCGCGTGCAGCTTATGGTGTGGTATTGGTTACCACAAAGAGCGGTAAACAAGAAAAAGCACGTGTATCTTACCGTGGTACAGTAGGTTTGAGCTCTCCGATTAACATGCCTCAGATGATGAGTTCTTTGGAATGGGCACGCTATAACAATGAACGTGACTTGAGTATGGGACGTACACCGAAAGTTACGCAGCAGACCATTGAAAAAATGCAGGGATTTATCAACAATCCGTATTCTGCAGAATTCCCCGGTATCGAGCCGAACCAGGCTGGCGATGGATGGGCAATGGCTGATAACGCACAGTATGGTAATACCGACTGGTTCGACTATTACTTCCGCGACCGTGCTCTCCGTCATTCTCATAACATCAGCATTCAGGGTGGTTCTGAAAAGAGCACTTACTATGTAGGTTTAGGTTATATCTATCAGGAAGGTTTGATGGACCGCGTACAGGATGATTTGGAAAAATATAACGTAAATACCAAATTCTCTATCCGTGCAAACGACTGGTTGAAGTTTAATTTCAACAATAACATCTCTTTGAATATCTTGGATCGTCCGTTGGCTAACCAGACTATCTTCTACGGTACCATTGCCAACATGTCACCGAGTAGAGTGACTCAGCTCCCGGTAGAACAGTCTCAATATGCTACTCCTACTTGGAACGAATTGTACTATATGCAGAAATCAGCCTACAATCAGACACGTATTTCTGATGCGATGTCTTTCTCTGCCATCATCAACCCGCTCGAAGGACTGGAATTCATGGCCGATATGAAAGCTCGCTTTGATGTTGAAAACAACAGCTTTGAATTACGTAAAAATGCATTTGCACAGCCTAACGGAACCATCGTTGAATCGTCTGGTAGCCGTCAGGGTTATCACTACCCCGGTATGAAATGGCAGAACACGCAGTTCGGTTCTTATACACGCGGTAGCGTATTCAACTACTACCTGTCACCGAGTGTAGCTGGTTCGTATACTCATCAGTGGGGCGACCACTTCTTCAAAGCGATGGCTGGTTATCAGATGGAATTGCAGAAAAACTCAAGCGAGTTCTTATATAAAGATGGTATGATGAGTGAAGACATTTATTCATTCGACAATGCCAACGGAACTCCGTATGCCGGTGAAGCACGCAGCCACTGGGCTACCATGGGTATGTATGCTCGTTTGAACTGGAACTATCAGAACGTATATTTCTTGGAATTCAGTGGACGTTACGACGGATCTTCTCGCTTTGCTCCGGGTAACCGTTGGGGATTCTTCCCTTCATTCTCTGCAGGTTATGATGTTGCCCGCACCAATTACTTTACTAAACTTAAGTTGCCTATCTCTCAGTTGAAGGTACGTGTATCTTACGGACGTCTGGGTAACCAGAACGGTGCCGGTCTGTACGATTATCTGGGCGTAATGAGCCTTGACCCGAACAACGTAAATGCGTGGTTGCTTCCCAGCGGAAGTGCAGCTCCTGCTAAAGGAACCATTTCGTTGACTCCGAAAATGATCAGTCCGTTCATTACATGGGAAAAAGTTGACAATGCCAACCTCGGTTTAGACTTGATGTTGTTCGATGACCGTCTTTCTTTGACTTTCGATGCCTACCAGCGTACTACGAAAGATATGATTGGTCCTGCCGAAGCCATTCCGGCTATCAGCGGTATCGCACCGGGCGACCGTGCTAAAATCAACAATGCTACCTTGCGTAACCGTGGATGGGAGTTGTCGGTGAACTGGTCGGATAAACTGAAAAACGGTTTCTCTTACGGTATTGGTTTCAATGTATTTAACTACAAGGCTGTGGTTACCAAATATAACAACCCTGAAGGTATTATCTATAACAACCATACCGGTCTGGACCGTAACAAAGGTTACTATGAAGGAATGGACGTAGGTGAAATCTGGGGATTCGTTGCCGACGATTTGTTTATGACCAATGCCGAAGTCGACGAATACCTGAAGAGCAAAGACCTTTCTTTCTTTAAAGCCGACAACTTGTGGCAGGCTGGTGATTTGAAATACCTCGATACGAACCGCGACGGTAAAGTTGATCCGGGTAAAGGTACCTTGGCCGACCACGGCGACTTGCGCATCATCGGTAACACCACTCCGAAATACTCATTTGGTATTAACTTGAATGTAGGTTATAAAGGATTCTCAGTTTCAACTCTGTTGCAGGGTGTGGCTAAACGCGACTTCCCCTTGGCGGGTAGTACCTACCTTTTCGGTGGAAAGAACTACTTCAAGGAACACTTGGATTACTGGTCAACCGAAAATCCGGGAGCATACTTGCCTCGTCTGACCGACGTAAAGACGGTGGATTATAAAGCCAATACCGGTTATAATACGACTCGTTACTTAGTGAATGCCGCTTACATGCGTATGAAGAACTTGATGGTTTCTTATACATTCGACAAGAAAGTGTTGAAAACCTTGCGTCTGGAAAACTTACGCGTTTACTTCACTTGTGATAACTTGTTTACCATCACTTCATTGCCGAAAGCATTCGATCCTGAAACACTGAACCAGGTAAATACTTGGGCAGGTGGTAGCAACGATACTGCTCCGGGTCTGACTTCTGCCGCTAACGAAAACGGTAACGGTAAGGTTTATCCGATGAATCGCAACTTTGTATTTGGTGTTGACTTCACTTTTTAAATAGGCTAAGATATGAAAAAGATATATATTGCATTTTTAATGGGAATGGGCATCTTGACCTCTTCATGCTCTGATTTCCTTGACCGTGAACCGCTTACTGTGCCTAATAACGAATCGTTCCTTTCGGGTGAATCGCAGGTACGCGGATATATTAACGGTCTGTACACCGCACTTCCCTCTTTGCAGAAGTTTGGTATGGGCGTGCGTGGAGAAGATAAAAACAGCGACAACATTCTTTCTGAAATTTACGATAAGCGATTGAACGGAGAAGAAACCGCGTTCTCAAGCAGCCAGGCTTGGGAAACAGGTTATAAGAACTTGCGTAATGTAAACTACTTCTTCCATTATTATAAAGTGCCTGAATCAATCGAAACCGATGAAATTCGTTCGTTGAAGGGAGAAGCTTACTTCTTGCGTGCCTACTGGCATTTCGTTCAGTTGAAAAAATTCGGTGACATCCCGGTGATGGATGGTTTCTGGGATGAAAATGCAACGATTGCCGGCTTGCAGATTCCGCAGAAAGACCGCGGTGAAGTAGCTAAGTTTATCCTGGAAGATTTGGACCGTGCCGAAAAACTGCTGTTCAGCCGTAGCAAATATTCAGGTATGCGTATCTCGCGCGAAGCTGCTCTGCTGCTCGCCATGCAGGTAGCCTTGTATGAAGGTTCTTGGGAAAAATACCATAAAGATGATGCTTTTGCAGCTGCAACTAATCAGTCGGACTGGTTCTTTGGTGAGGTATTGCGCTGGGGAGATATGCTGTTCGACTGTGGCTTGAAGTTGAACACCAAAGATACGGATAAAGGCGTGGTAAATCCGGGCGATGCATACGGACGTCTGTTCAATCAGAAAGATTATTCAGCTATGAGCGAAGCCATCTTCTGGAAGAAATATTCAGTGGCAGACGGGGTGTTCCATGACTTGAACGGCTTGTTGGCTGGAGGTGTGGTTGACCAGGACGGACCTGCCGGTGTTTCTGGAGATTTGGTGAATACCTATCTGAATGCCGACGGTACACCGATTAATCCGAACGATGCGAAGTTTAAAGATTTCAACAAGACTTTTGAAAACCGCGACCTTCGTCTGACTGAAACAGTAATGAGCACTGGCTATAAATTCCGTTCTACCGTGAAGGGAAGTAAGCCGCTGAAAGTGGCAGACGTTGCCTCGGGAGAAAAAGACATCAATCCTCCGTTTATGGCTACTGAAGGAAATGCGAAAAGTGTAACCGGTTATCACATCCGTCTGGGCGTGGATACCACTTACTTGGAAAAACAGAGTGAAACCGGCTTGGTTATCATGCGTTATGCCGATGCCTTACTTTGTTATGCCGAAGCTGCTGAGGAATTGGGTCAATGTACCGATGATGTACTTAACAAGACCTTGAAACCGTTGCGTGAACGTGCTGGTGTGACTTATGTGAAACCTGCTACAATTGACCCGAATTTCACCGATTACGGTTATCCGTTGACTCCGGTGATGCAGGAAATCCGTCGTGAACGTCGTGTAGAGCTGGCTTTGCAGGGTTACCGCTTGGATGACTTGATGCGCTGGAACGGAGCAAAAGCTTTCGCAGGTAAGCGCGGTAGAGGAGCTTACTTCGGCAAAGAATCGTTGCTTTACAATTCATTTACCGATGAACAAAAAGAAAAACTGACTACTATCTTGGTAGATGGTAACGGATGGACTGACCCGTTGCAGGAATTGCTTCCTGGCGGTTACCAGTTTAAAGAAAACCGTGACTACCTGCTTCCGATTCCGCCGAGTGAACTCGACCTGAACAAGGAAATGGTTCAAAATCCGGGATGGGAAATTAAATAAAGAGATACCTGTTATTTAACTGATTATTAAACATTGTAGTACCGCAAGTTTACCACTTGCTTGTCATACTGAAAAGAGGAGACTTGCGGTACTTTAACCAAACAATACTAGAATGAAGAACTTTACATCGATATGCAGCGGTTTATTGCTGCTTGCACTGGGCGTGACCGGTTGTTCGGAAGAAAAGATGGCTCCGCTTCCTGGAATAGTGCCTTTGCGAATGAGCGTGAACACCACCGACCTGGTGATGGGAGAAAATCTGGCGATTACATTCGATGTCACCGGAACTGAAGAAGGAAAAACTGCTACCAATGAAGATATCAACATCAAGCTGAGCGCCACTTCGGCTCAGAAGCCGGTCGACTGCCTGCTGTTCGACGGTTTCCCGAAAGAAGTTGTGATGAAGGCTGGGCTGAAAACCATGACCATTGAAGTGCCTGTGAAGAAAGAAGGACTGAACAAGGAGCATCCGGTTGAAATCTCTGCTTTCGTACGTGGATACAAGCTGGAAGGCGGTATGCAGATTGTTACGGTGAGCGATTATCACTACATCAAGGTAGGTATCAAAAATAATGCCGACGGGAAGGTAAAAGAAGGACAGACCTTTGTGCTGGAAGCTTCTTCAAACACGACCGTGAAAGAAGCGCTTGCCATTTCAGTGGCTTGCGATGAAAGCCAGATGGGATTGTTTGAAAATCTGCCTGCTCAGCTGGTGATTCCTGCCGGAGAAAAGAGCGTGGAAAGTGAACCAGTTACAGTGGTGAAGAGCACCGATACGAAGCAGGATGTAGCCGTGAAGCTGACTTTCAGCGTACCTACGGGTAGCCGTTATCCGCTGATGGCAGATGCCATTGACATTGACCGCGTAGATATTCACAAAGAAATGGATACTCCGGTTCGTGAAGAACGTTGGTTGTATGAAGACCCCGACCAGCTCTTTGTTTCTCCGCAGAATGAAGAAGCTGTGAAGAAATGGGGACAGACCAACTATGTGGTAATGAAAGAAGGTGATCCGCACCCCAACAGCGGTAACGTATTGCCAGCTAACAAGTGGAAATTCTTCCGTGCGTATGAGTTCCATAAGATTCCGAAGCTGCTTGTTAAGAAAGACAGCCCGATGGGAGACTATACCAGTCAGGATTATCCGTTCGGATTTGCCGACCAGAATACTGGTGCGGTAGAAACCAGAGGAGCGGTAGACAATGCGAAGTATGCTTACGTGATGGATGAAGGTTATCTTCGTATGATGACTTTGAAAGAACAAGCGAAATCGGGTAACGGCGGTAAGGTGTTCGACTTTGGTACTTCTGCTTTCTACTCTTGTAAGTTCATGAGAGGTAACGATAACAGTACTCAGTGGAACTCTTCAAATATCCGTATCTATCCGGGTATGCGTATCGAAACCCGTGCCCGCTTGCGCGGAATGGAAGGTACTCGTATGTTGCCGGGTATCTGGTTGCAGGGTAATGAGCAGGTAGGCGGTGACCCGCAATGGAACCGTTGGCCTGACTTCGGTGAAATCGATGTGATGGAGAACAACAGCCTGGGGCAACATAAACGTGGTGTTGAGCAGACCTTCCACTTGGGAGCCATTGAACCAGGTTTAGGATCAGGTAAGCACAACCCTACGGTAGCTGTTACCGAATTGGCATCCGACCCGAAGGGAACCGATGGTACCATCATCGACGACTTCCAGATTTACTGGGTAGAATGGAACGATAACGAAACTGTGACCATGGGTACCAACGGTAAAACCACCATCGTTCTTAAAAAGGCGGATGCATTGGCTGCAGGAGCTAGCTGGCCGTTTACCGATGAAGTGAATAAGGAAGGTTTGTATTACATCTTGACCATGATGTTCTTGCATAAACAAGACCCAATCTGGCAGAATACAGATATGAATAACAGCTACAAGGCAGCCCGCAACCTGCTGAAGGTAAATCCGAATGCCAAGATTCCACGTATGGAAATCGACTGGGTACGTTTCTATATTGATGATACTTACTCAGATCACGGAATGCCTTACCGTAAAGACATCATTCTTTATTAATTTAAAACAAACTTAAAACCTAACGAATATGAAAATCAAAACTTTAGTGTGCGCTTTGTGTGCAACAACTGTATTAGGAAGCTGTAGCTTCGATGATGGCGAATTGTGGAATGCAGTAAACAGCCAGGAAGAACGTTTGTCTGCTCTTGAAAAATGGCAGAAGAGTGTAGAAACTCAGCTGGGTGCCTTGCAGGGTATTATCTCGGCTACCGATTATGTAACCGGTGTAGAAGCAGTAGAAAAAGACGGAGTAAAAGGATATAAAATTTCATTCTTACACGCACAGCCTATCACGTTGTATTATAACGAAGGCGGCGAAATCAGCGGAAGCAGCTCTGTAGGTGTGGCTCAGGAAGAAGGTACCAACAAGTATTACTGGACTATGGACGGTGAGCCTTTGATGGTAGACGGCAAGAAGGTTTATGTATCGGGCAACGATGCTGTTTCTATGAAGCCGAATGCTGAAAATCCGGAAATCTTCGATTTGACTATTGGTGACTATACTGTTACAGTTGATCAGAATGCTGTAGGTGCTCACCCGATTAAAGGTGTAGAAGAGAAAGATGGTAAGGTTATCATTACTTTGAATGATAATACCAAGAAAGAATTGGTGAAATATATTGATTTTGACAAGTACTTCTTGCCTGAATATAGTAATGCTGCGGGGCAGCAAATGGCTCATAAGATTGTTCTTCCAGAAGGATTTATCATGCGAATGTTGGATGATGCTCCTGCTGAATGGAAGATGTCTGTAACAGGAAAAGGTGCTGCTACAACAATTAATGTAACTTATCCTTCTGCCGGAACAGCAACAATAGCATTCATCATCTCTGATGGAAAATCATTAAGCATTGTAAAAGAACTTACATTTAAAGTAGGTGCAAGTGCTGAGGATACATGGATAACTATTGATTATCAAGGAGAAGGTACGGCTATCGTTGTACCGGAAGGAACTGTTAATGTAAAGATTACAGGTACGACAAAAGGAAATAACCCCTATTTCTCAGACTATGTTTGCACTCCGCTTAAAAGATGCAAAACTTTGAAGAATATTGATTTGTCTGAACTTCAGCATCCTATTGCTATTCCTTCTAATGCATTCTATATGAATGATAAGACAGGAGCTGATACCAATTATAATAAAACAATTGAAACGATTATTCTTCCAAAATCTTTTAACTGTGCGATTTTCGGAAATGCATTCAAGAATTGTCAGGCATTGAAGTGGGTGAAAATCTTGGTAGATAAAGCTCCTGCTGGTAATACAGGTGCAGATTTATTTACAGGCTGTACAGCGTTAGAGCATATCTATGTTCATGCAAACCAAGTGGAAGCATTTAAGAACTTTGATAAATATGCTTCTGTAAAGGATAAAATTGAAGCTCTTCCTGTAGAATAAGTATTCTGCATCCTTTACAATCAATACAGAATAAGCGAAACATGCACAAACTGTAATACAAACTGACTTCTCATGAGCAAGAGCCCGATTAACTATTCGTAAAGAGGTTAATTGGGCTTTGCTTTTTCCAGACAGAAAGCAGGAGTTTTGCTTTTTGAGCGTATAATTTTTACTGCCCACTATTATGAGCTGTATAACCCATAATAGTGAGTTATATAACCCATAATGGTGAGTCGTACGACCCATAATAGTGGGTTATAGAGTAGAACATGGAAAAATATCAAACCTTTCAAGTAATCATGCTGATTTTCATCTTAATAGGATGAAACAATACATGAAACTATAAAATGAAATGAACTATGAAAATAAGAACGTTGTTTGCCTCGCTGCTGGCATGCGCCGTGCAGGCTACTTTTGCCGACTCCTTACAGCCGAAAGATGATGAAACAAGGATATATGCCCAACCGGAGGCTCCGCTGGTACTGAAACCGGGTGATGCACATCCGTCGGTAAAGGGATGGAAGTTTTTTACGGCACACGAGTTTCTGGACCGTGATACAGAAGGCAAGCTCCCCAAGGGATTTGTGGAGCATCGTGGTGTGCATATGAGCCGCAGTGCCAAGGTCGATAATGCCTGTTGCTCGGAGGTGAAAGACGGGGTGTTACATATCTATGCCAGAGAAGAGGCTGATTCGATAGATAACGGTTTCGGCAAGGCGGTGAAGTATTCACACGGCTGTTACCGCTCGGCTACTCCGCGCGATGAGGCTGAAATGTGGTGTAACTTTACGGAGAATATGCGTATCGAGATACGTTTCAAGCGCACCCCTTATCAGGGCTTTAACGATGCACTGTGGTTTATGGGAAACAATGACCGTCCGTGGCCTGCCAACGGGGAAATCGACTTGCTGGAAAATCCGAAAAAGAAGGTGAACAACAGGGCGCATTTCACTCTGCACTCTGAAAACCATTATGCCGGCGTGATGGGTGGCAAGGGGAGCGTTACGGCTACCGTCGAGCTGAAAGATATGTCGGAATGGAATATTTACTGGCTGGAGTGGTATCCTGACCGCATCGTGGGCGGTGTAAACGGGAAGGCGTATTTCACGCATACCAAGGGAGCCGACGGCAATCTGGACTGGCCGTGGAGCGACCCCGCCGGATTTTATCTGATATTCAGTACAGGTATTTCCACCAATCCGAAATCGTGGCCCGGGGTTATCAATCCGGCAGAGTGGAAGAAGGATGGAGGTCCGGATATGTGTATTGACTGGGTGCGCGTGTATGTGAACGAGGCATATCAGGGTGCACTGGCTCCGGCTGTGAAGTTCTATTAAGAATACCGAAGCGTTTCATTGACAAAGACGAAGTGTCTTGCATGAAACGCTTCGGCATTTTTTTACAGCATCAAGAGTGACCAGTTATCCGTTTAGCTTGCCGGCATTGCTCTGTTTTTCCTTATACTGTGAGGGCGTACAGCCCATATATTGCTTAAAGGCTGTACTGAAGTAGCGGGAGGTAGAGAATCCAGTATGGTCGGAAATCTCGTTGATTTTCATGCTTGAAAACGTGTTTTTTTCGTAAAAGCTGTTTGCTATAAAAGAATTATCTGTAACTTTAAGTTCATTGTAAACCCAGATATTTATAAATAATTATGTCATTACCTATTAATGTTGAAGACTTGCTTCGTAAGCAAAAGATAGAATCAAATCGTATTGAATTTAAGAAAGGTTGGAATCCGGATAAGATATATCATACTATTTGTGCTTTTGCTAATGATTTAGATAATATAGGTGGAGGCTATATCCTTGTTGGAGTAGAAGAGGATGAATATGGTAGAGCTAAACGGCCTGTAGTCGGTATTCCTATAGAAAGTTTAGACAAAATTCAAAGGGATATGATTGGTTTTAATAATAAAATAGAACCTTATTATATGCCTCGTACTGATGTAGAGGAAGTAGATGGCAAATTGGTGTTGGCTATATGGGTGCCAACAGGAGCTAATCGCCCGTATAATGTTCGTGAACGTGTATCTTCCAATACCCCAACACCTGTAAAATGGTATGTGCGTAGTGGTACTAGTAGTATAGAGGCAAAGGGGGAAATTATGGATGAACTACGAGATATGGCTAGCCGTGTACCTTTTGATGATAGGGGAAATCCAGATATTGCTCTCGCAGACCTTTCGCCTGCATTGGTGCTTGATTATCTTCAGACAATTAATAGTAAATTGGCGAAAGATTTTGATAAACAATCATTTGTAGATTTACTGGAGCAGATGGACTTACTTGTTGGACCTTCGGAGAAGAGGATGATAAAAAATGTGGCTGCTATGATGTTTGGCAAGAACCCTTCAAAATTTTTTCCGACAACTCAAGTAGATATAGTTATCTTTCCGGAAGGATGTGTGCAGAATCCTAATAATATGATTGAAATACCTAAAATTATAGGTACTGTTCCGCAAATGATTAATAAGACATTGGATTATTTGCGAACAAATGTGATAAAGCAACGTATTATTAAACCTAAAGATAGAGCAGAATCAATCAAGTTTTTTAATTATCCATATCAGGCACTGGAAGAATCTGTAGTAAATGCCTTATATCATAGAGATTATCAAGAACGTGAGCCGGTAGAAATCACTATTGAACCTGATAAAATTTCTATTTTGAGTTATGCAGGTCCTGACCGTTCAATAAGCATGGAGGCTATAGAAAAGGCCGAGCGATTAAAGTCACGTCGTTATCGTAACCGTCGTTTGGGTGATTATCTCAAAGAATTGCAACTCTCTGAAGGACGGGCAACGGGTATTCCGACTATTCAGGATGAGTTACGTAAAAATGGCTCGGGGGCTGCTCGAATTGAGACAGATCTTGATCGTTCTTATTTTTTAATTGAGATTCCTTGTAGGGAAGAATTTAAATTTCCGGATGAAACTATAAATGAAACTATAAATGAAACTATAAATGAAACTATAAATGAAACTATAAATGAAACTATAAATGAGCATGAAGTAGAAGTTTTTCTTAAAATAGCTGAGAAACAGGGTATAAATATGAAGACTCTTATTGCTATGTCTGGTTTATCTAAAAGTACGATTTACAGATTAACAAAAGTTTTGACTACAGAACCTTTCAGCTTGATTGAGTATAAGGGTTCACGTAGAATCGGGGGATATGTTCTGACAGAGAAAGGTGTAGAATTTTATCATTTTCTCCAGAACCGTAAATTGCTTGTGTAATCATAAAGTATACACAGTTTCTTATAACTTAAGGTTTGCTTTGTGGCTTCTGGCGTCGTGCAGGATGTTTCTACCGACTCCTTGAAGCCGAAAGATGGTGAGACAAGGCTCATCATCTTTCAGCTGTGAAGTTCTACTAGGCATCAAGAGTGACCAGTTATCCGTTTAGCTTGCCGGCATTGTTCTGTTTTTCCTTATACTGTGAGGGCGTACAGCCCATATATTGCTTAAAGGCTGTACTGAAGTAGCGGGAGGTAGAGAATCCAGTATGGTCGGAAACCTCGTTGATTTTCATATTGCTGTGTGTGAGCAGGTAAACTGCCTGTTCTAAGCGCAGCTTGGTAATATAGTCGCTTGCTCCCATGCCGGTAACGGTTTTCAGTTTGTTGTAAAGCGAAGCCCGGCTCATACCCAGTTCACTGCACAAGAAGCCGACTCCCATTTCGGGATGATTCAGGTTATCGTTAATTACTCTATTCAGTTTTTTGAGAAACTCTTCATCGGCAGTGCTGAAGGTTGCTTCTTCAGGTTGCGGTAAGGGAAGAGTCCCCATGTATTGTGCCTTCACTCGGTCGCGGTTGGCCAGCAGACTGCGGATAACTGAGCAGAGCGTATCAATTTCAAACGGCTTGCTTAAATAATCGTCTGCTCCGTTTTTATATCCGAATATTCGGCTTTCTTCATCAATGCGTGCCGTGAGCAGGATGACCGGTATGTGACTGATTTCCAAATCTTTCTTGATATTCCGGCAAAGCTCATAGCCATTCATTACAGGCATCTGCACATCACTGACCACGATGTCGGGCTTGTGTTCTTTGCAAATATTCAGGGCTTTTTCTCCATTGGCTGCCACCCATATTCTGCTGAACCGTTCTTTCAGTTCGGCATGAAGATACTCGGTCAGGTCTTGGTTGTCGTCTACTATCAAGATGCTGCGCGGGGCAAGCAGGCTTTTGTCTGATTCTCGGGCTTGCGGAACGCTTTCTACCTCTTGGGTTGATGCCAGCAATTCATTCAGATATGGCTGAGGTTGCACTTGTACCTCTCCCGACTCTCTTCGGGTGGGTAACTCTATCCAGAAGGTAGAGCCTGGTTTTTCTCCGTTGTCGTAGGCTCCGATGCGTCCGTCTTGCTGGCCAATCAGAATCTTGGCATACGACAAGCCAATACCTGTTCCCGGCCGGCTGTTCTTGGCTTGATAGAAGCGGTTGAACAGCGATTCGGTATCTATATCTTTCAGCCCCGGTCCTTCATCGGCTATGGAAAGGCGTATGTGATTTCCGTCGTCCGACAACCGGCTGTAAACCGTTATCGTTCCTCCGTTGGGGCTGTATTTCAATGCATTGATTAACAGATTGCTTAAGGCTGTGGTACATTTTTCTTTATCCATGCAAAGCTGGTTGATGCACGGGTCGGGCTGGAACGCGAAGGTAATTCCTCGGTCTTCTGCTTCCGGCTTGAAGTCGTTTATCAGTTCTTCTACCCACTGATGCAGGCAGACGGGTTCGAGCCGGACGGAGGTGGATGAAACTTCCATTTTCCGTACGTTCAAGACCATATTGAGCAGACTTTTCATGCGGTCGGTTTGCTTGCATATCCGCGACACGATGAGGTGGTTGCGGTCTTGCGGGGGAATGTTGATGAGCAACTGTTTCAAGGGCGCATGAATGAGGGTGAGGGGAGTGCGCAGCTCATGGTTGATGTTGATGAGCAGGCGTACCTTTTCTTCGTATATCTGTTTCTCTTTCTCTTTCATGGCCATTTTCAAGCGGTTTTCGCGCTTGCGGAAGAAAGAGAAAATAAAAAAGAGAAGGATGCCGGACACTCCTAAGACCAAAGTCAGGTAAAACCAGCCGGTTTTATACCACGGCAGGTGCACGTGGAACTCCAATATAGGGAAATCCTCGGTCCATCCGCCCACTCGGGTGTTACAGGCTGCCAGCACCTGGTATTTGCCGGCAGGTAAGCCGTTGAAGGTCTGTTCGGGCAGATACGAATAGATCACTTGCCCGTCCATACCCTGAAGGGTGTATCTGTATACGGGTTTGCGGAACATATCTTTGTTTACGGCAATGAGTTTTACCGTGATGGGCTTGCTCTTTTCTTTGACTGTCAGTACTGGATGTTTGCGGTTTATTTCGTTTACACGCTCTCCCCCTACCAATACGTCTGCCAGCTCCAGTTTAGACAGCCGTTCGGGCTCATAGGGCAGTCGGTGGTTGATGCGCAGCAGCCCTTCCACACCTCCCATGTAAATATCTCCCTGTCGGGAAAGCAGGCGGGGTTTGTTTAAATATTCATTGGGGTGGATGCCGTCGGTTTCTCCGTAAATAATAAATTCGTTCTTTTTCGGGAGATAAGCCAGAAGTTGTCCTTCTGTTCCAATCCATACCCGGTCTTCGTGGTCACATAACACCGATGATACATAGTTGATGAGCGAGGTGGATATGGTTTGACAGGCATGACTGGAAGGGCGGTAGCACGCCAAGCCATAGTTAGTTCCTATCCATACCTGATGATTCTCATCGACCGATACGCTGTTGATAAGGGTGTCTTTCGATGTCTGGTAGAGCATCTTGATTTGGTTTGACGGACTTTGAAGGGTATAAATGCTTGTCTGGTCATAGAGATACGTGGTGTCGCTGAAATTTCCGGGTACGGAAAGCAGCGGACCGTTAATAACTTGGGTGGTGTCTTCGCACGTAATGGGTGTGAAGCTTCGGTTTTTCAAGTGATAAAGATAAGGAGTATCAGACAGTAGCAATATGGTTTCGGGTGTATTCCGATGTACGTTTACCGTCTTTCCTTTCAGACACAGACTCCGGTTGATGCTGTCGTTTACGATAATCAGCGGGCGGTAACTTCTGTTTTGCTTGTTGAAGAAGAAAACGCCTTTGCTGAAGAGTGATACAATGAGGTGGTCTTTGTCGGCTCCGGTTATGGAGGCTATCTTATCGCCATAGGTGGAGAGGAGGTGAGTGAAATCTTGTGTAGCCGGATTCATGCGGTTGATTCCTCCCCCGTCGGTGCCGATGTAGATATCGTCATTGCTGTCTTGGTATAGGCTGAGCACGGACTTTTCGCTCAGGGCAAAGTTTGATCCAGGAAGAGCATCTCCATAAATCCGCATTCCGACCTCCTTGATGCGGATTAGTCCGTTGCGCACGCTGCCCGCCCACATGTGATTTTGTGAGTCGTTATAAAGGGATGAAATGGAATTGGCAGGCAGAGAGTAAGACTCTCCCGGCACATGCTGGAGTACCGTCATCTTCTTGGTTTCAGGGTTCAGGATGTAGATACCGTTTCCGTCGGTGGCAATCCAGATTTCTCCGTTATGCTCTTCAAGAGCCAACACCACGTTGGTTTTCAGCAGTGAGTTCCGGGTGTTATAGCTGTGCAGCAGTTCGCCTTGCTTGTTATAGCATTTCACTCCGTTATTATAATGTGATACCCAGATGTTCCCTTTTGAATCGGTTAGGATGGCAACAGCTTCGTTGCAGTTGAATGGGGTGGGGCGGGTTTCTCCGGTGTGGAGGTTAAACAAGACAGCGTGGCTCCACCGGTTGGCGCATAGCACGTTTTGCTCATCCCATCGGATGAGTTGGGTGATATTTCTCTGGAAAAGCGGTGATAATTTAAATTGGGGGATAATATGCTTGTCTTTATTGTTATATGTGTATTGGAATATCACCCCATGTCCGCCGAATAAAACTCCATTCTCTGTGAGTACGGTAGAGTAGGTTATAGGTGCCTGTTGGTTCGGGGTAGTGGCTTGAATGAAACGGTCGGTCTGGTAGTCGTAATAGAACAGTCCTTTCCGGGTAGTGGCCCAAATGGTATTTTCCTTGTCTTCTGCGAGGTTGGTAATGATGGTTCCCTGCAAATATTTTTTCAGTTCATAGCCGTCGAATCGTCCTATTCCAGTTCGTGTACCAATCCATACATATCCTTTGTCATGACTGACTGTCATACACGATACGTTCAGTGAAAGTCCGTTGTTCAGGTTGTTCAGCTTATTTAAGTCAATTTGCTGGAAAGAATATTGAGTTGTCCCGTCGGCATAGGCGGTAACAAAAGACAGAAACAGGATGATAAAAGGCAATAGGTTTTTCATACGTTAAATTTATGTTGCAATTTTTGAATTTATTTTGAAATATGCAAGTCTTTTGTTGTTTAATTGCCGACGGTGGGGAGATATGCTTGTGATGGATAGGCAGAGTGAGGGCTTTTGTTTTTATGAGTTTTCGAATGCTTTGTCTTGGGTCTGGTAAAAGGATTATACAAAACACTTTTTTGTTTATTTGACAAATTAGAATGGCCTGAAGAAGAATAGGCGTATTGTTTTAATAAAAAAAGTAAAAGAGGAAGGTATTGGTAAGAAAATCTGATTGTGAATCTTGTCTGGAGGAGGCGCAGTGAACTTATGTTTGCCGGGATAGATAAGCGGTCAAAAAGCATAGATAAAAGCAGAAAAATAGAAATCATGCGTTGAAATGAATGGAGAGAGACCCTTTTTGAATGATTTTTCTATCCTATATTTCTGTTCATTTAATATTTTTGCGTCATTGTTAATTTAAATATAAATATGTTTTGTTTAACCAAAATGAAGTAATATGAAAATCAACGCTCCTTAAATCTGCATGCGATGAATAGAAATGTGTTCCTTTATTAATTTAAATTTTTTGAGTTTATGAAAAATATTTTTTATGTATTCATGTGTTTTCTGCTTCTGGCAGGGTGTGCAAGCAATGATATAGATAAGCATCCTGTAGCGGCAAACAAGTATGATCCTTCTAAGCCACAGGCTATTACAGGGTTTATGCCTGTTGAGGGAGAGATAAATGATCAAATGATTATTGAGGGTAATTTTGGTACCGACGTGTCGAAGATGAAAGTGCTTTTTGCTGATAATAAAGAAGCAACAATCATTTCATCAGACGGAACATCTATTTATTGTTTGGTTCCGAAGCAGCCGAATGGAGAAAATTCGCTAAAAGTGGTTGTAGATGGAAAAGAATTGACAACGGAGAAGAAATTTAATTATCATCAGTCACAGAAAGTAACTACTGTATGTGGAACATTTGGTAAGTCGGATTATAAAGATGGAACGCTGTCGGAAGCATTGTTTAATGAAGTGGTAGCGATTGCAGTTGTGGCAGAAGACAATATTGTGGCAGTTGAAACTCATGCAAAACGTATGCGTCTGATTTCTCCGAAAGATAATCAGGTTGTAACGATTTTGAGTGGTTTGTGTACAGGAAAGCCTGCCGTGACGAGTGGGCGAGATACACTGTATGCTGTAGAACTATATAGAAATACAGGTAAAATCTATCGTTTGACACGTGCCAACAACTGGGGAGCAGAACTGATACGAGGAAACATTACCGAGTTGAAAGATGGTGAACAATGGGCTTGTGCATTGGATAAAACCGATAATTATCTTTATATCCGTAACCATGTCGGAGTTTTTGTACGGGTGAGTCTGAAAGAAAAAGATGATAGCGGAAATTTGAAGGTGGAAAAATTGCTGGAAGCTAATACTTATTTGGGTGGAGGAACATTCAACTATTTAGCTTATAGCAAGGTGGAAGATTGTTTTTATGCGGCAGAAGATTATGGACAGGCAATCTTGAAAATCTATAAAGATGCTCAGGGAGAATGGAAACAAGAGGTATATGCAGGTGCCTTGAATAATCCCGGAAATGTGGACGGCGACCGTTTGGATGCAAAATTCCAATGGTGTAACGGACTTACAGTGGATAGTGAAGGTAATATCTATGTAACCAATATCGGAAATCAGAGTATCCGTAAAATTGCTTATCCGTCGGGTCTGGTTACTACCATTGCCGGTGGTCAGAGATCGGAAGAGGTTGAAACAGACGGCTTGCCTCTTGAAGCATCGTTCCGCGATGCACGCGATATTGCCGTTGACTCAGAAGATAACTTTTATATAGCAGGAGGACAATCGTTTAATGTCCGTAAGCTTGCTATTGAATAACCTTAAAAATCAGACAGATGAAGAATAAAATTCTATATATAATATTGGTATGCTTGACCTGTACGTTATCGCTTGCCGCGCAAAGTGGTTATACCGTATCGGGTGTGGTATTGACAGAAGAAGGTGAACCGCTGGTAGGTGTAGCCATTCAGTATAAAAATGACCCTACTAAGGGTATGATTACGGATATTGACGGAAACTTTGTCTTGAATAATGTTCCGGCAAATACGACTCTTATTTTCAGCTATATCGGTTATAAAGATTTTAGTATGGTTGTCACTGGAAACAAAACACGCCAGACCATTGCTTTGAAAGAAGATATCAATCAGACAGAAGAAGTGGTGGTGGTAGGACGTGGTACGCAGCGTAAGATTTCAGTGGTCGGTGCGGTTACTAATGTGAAGGCCAATGACCTTCAGGTTCCGGCTGCTTCTGTAACCAATATGTTGGGAGGACGTGTTCCGGGTATTATTGCTGTGACTCGTAGCGGTGAGCCGGGCAGCGATTTCTCTGAATTTTGGGTACGTGGTATCGGTACATTTGGTGCGGGCTCATCGGCTTTGGTTCTGGTTGATGGTATTGAAGGCGATTTGAATACCTTAGATCCTGCCGATATTGAAAGCTTTACCGTATTGAAAGATGCTTCTGCTACAGCTGTATATGGTGTAAGAGGTGCTAATGGTGTGGTTTTGGTGACTACACGCCGTGGTAAATCGGGTAAATTGTCTATCAGCGTGAAGAGCAATGTAGGAGTTTCATATTCTGCACGTACACCTGATTATGTAGATGCTCCTACTTATGCTACTTTGGCAAATGAAGCTTCGGTAGTTCGTGGCGGACGTCCGGTATACGATGCTGCTGAATTGAGATTGTTCCAAACCGGATTGGATCCGGACTTGTATCCGAACGTGAACTGGCGTGATGTGATGTTGAAAGACTATGTATGGAATCATCAGCATCATATCAGTGTGAACGGTGGTGGTAGTAACGCACGTTATTATATGAGTGTGGGTATCCAACATAAAGACGCTATCTACAAGCAAGATAAAGGAATCAAGAATTATGATACGAACGTAGGTTATAATAAATATAACTTCCGTGCTAATATTGATGCAAACTTGACTAAGTCGACTAATCTGGAGTTAGGCTTGGAATCGGTTATTGTAAATAATGCTTTCCCGGGTTATGGAGATAACAACCAAGCTTTATGGGATGCACAAGCGAACATGACGCCGGTTACTGTTCCGGTGGTTTACTCGGATGGAACGTTGCCGGCTTATGGTGCAGATGCTACGCAGCAGAATCCTTATATCTTATTGAACTATACAGGATATAAGAAAAAAAGTGAAATGACGAACTCGGTTCGACTGAAACTGACACAGGATTTTGACCAGTGGGTGAAGGGCTTGAAGGTGGATGCGTTGATGTCTATTTCTACTTATTCATCTTTGTTGCAGACTCAGTTGAAGACTCCGGCTTTATACTATGCTACCGGCAGAAAGAAAGATGGAACGCTCGACTTGATTGAGAAAGTAAGTAAAGCGGACGATAAATACAGTTCTACCAACTTGACTACACGTAAAATCTATTTTGAAGGACGTGTAAACTATGAACGTCTGTTTAATGAAAAACATCGTGTAGGTGGTTTGTTGCTTTACTATATGGATGATTTTGTAACAGGTGAAGCACAAGATTTGATTGCTTCCATTCCAAAGCGTTACACTGGTTTGGCAGCTCGTGCTACTTACTCATTTAAAGATACCTATTTTATAGAAGGAAACTTAGGTTATACCGGTTCTGAAGCTTTTGAAAAAGGCGAGAAGTTTGGTATATTTCCCGCTATCTCAGGAGGCTGGGTGCCGACTCAGTACGAATGGGTACAAAACAACTTGAAGTTCATTGATTTCTTTAAAGTCAGAGGTTCGTATGGTGTAGTAGGAAATGATCGTATGAATGGTGTGCGTTTTCCGTTCTTGAGTACCATGAGGCAAGGAAGCGGAGCCGGAATGTGGGGCGGTGGAAATAATATTATGGAATCACAAGAGGCTTCCCAAAACTTGCGTTGGGAAAAGGCAAAGAAGTTAGACCTTGGTATTGATGCACAGTTATTCCACAATAAGGTTGATTTGACAGTGGACTTCTTCCATGAAAAGCGTACCGGTATTTTCCAGCAGCGTGCCAGCATTCCGGAAGAAATGGGATTGGCTACTCAGCCTTGGGCAAACGTTGGAGCAATGGAAAGCTGGGGAGCAGATGGTAACATCTCGTATATGCATCAGTTTAATAAAGACTGGAACCTTACAGTTCGCGCGAACTTTACTTATACGAATAATAAGCTGACAGCTTATGAACAGAGTGGGGTGAAATATCCTTATCAGTCGTATATTGGTACTCCTTATGGAAACCAGCGAGGATTAATCGCCTTGGGACTGTTTAAAGATCAGGCAGATATCGACAACAGTCCTAAACAGACTTTCATGTCGAACGTAATGCCGGGTGATATCAAATATAAGGACGTGAATGGTGACGGTATTATCAATACGGATGATGAAGTGTTGATTGGTAATTCTACTGTGCCTCGCCTGCAATATGGTTTTGCTTTTGAATTGAGATATAAACGTTTGTCTGTGAGTGCGTTGTTCGAAGGTGTCGGTATTGTGGACTTTATGTATGGCGGTAATGGTTTCTATCCGTTTACAGGAAAGCAAACCGGTAATGTGTTGAGCATTGTGGCAGATCCTGCCAACCGTTGGATTCCAGCATCTTATTCAGGAAATCCTGCAACAGAAAATCCGAATGCCCGTTTCCCGCGATTGACTTATGGCTCGAATGCGAACAATGAACGTAACTCTACTTTCTGGCTGGAAAATGGTCGTTACTTACGTTTGAAGAACGTACAGATTACATACGATTTTACATCTCCTTTCTTTAAGAAGATTGGTTTGCAGGGATGTCAGTTGAGCTTGATTGGAGATAACTTGGCTTGTTGGGATGGCGTGAAGCTGTGGGATCCGGCACAAGCAACAGGTAATGGAGCGGTATATCCGCTACAGCGTGTGTTTACTTTACAGGCTAATTTACAATTCTAAAAACAAAAAATAATGAAGACGAAAAATACACTGAAAAACATTTTATTTGGTATTGCAGCGGGAATAGGTGTGTCATGTGGATTTACCTCTTGTGAATCTTATCTTGACGTGGATTCTTATTTCCATGACCAAAGTACAATCGATTCGGTTTTTCAAAGCAAAGTGCGTGTGGATGAATATATTAATGGTATCGCTACTTTCTTGCCGAATGAAAGCCGTTTGTTTACAGAATCCCCATTCCCCTTTGGATTAGCTTCTGACGAGTGCTTCGCCTCATGGAATGATGGACGTCATGCTGGCATGAATTTCCTTATTGGCAATGAAACGGCTCAAACCGGACAGTTCAATAACTGGGGAAATTACTATAAAGCAATCCGTAAAGCAAATATCGTTATATCTCGTATTGGTGAATGTAAAGATATGACCGATATGGAGCGCCGTGATTATACGGGAAGGGCTTATTTCTTACGTGGGTATTTTTATTTCTGCTTGCTGCGTCAATATGGTCCTGTTCCTTTGGTTCCGGATACTCCGTTTGAGGTGGATACTCCGGCTGATCAGGCTTCTGTGGCACGTAACACATACGATGAGTGCGTAGACTATATTTGTAATGACATGGAAAAGGCTGCAGAGTTTTTACCTGAATCACGTTCTCAGGCTTTTCAATATATTGCGACTAAGGGAGCTGCCCTTGCTGTTGCTTCTCGACTTCGTCTGTATGCTGCCAGCCCTTGGTTTAATGGAAATACCCGTTATGTAGACTGGAAGACAGATGACGGCAAGAACTTTATCAGTCAGACCAAAGATAACGGGAAGTGGGGTAAGGCTGCTGTTGCTGCCAAGCGAGTGATTGATATGAATAAGTATGCGCTGAATACAGTAAGTCGTACAAAGCAAACATTGCCTTTGCCTTCAACTGTGTCGTCGGCTGCGTTTCCTGATGGTGCAGGAGATATTGACCCGTATCAGTCTTATAAGTCTTTATTCGATGGCTCAATCAATGCAGAACTGGTTCCGGAATATATTTATATTTGTGAAATGGCCGTAGGAAAAGGCTCTAATGAAAACTCAAACCAGTGGATTGCCACTCCTTATTTGTTGGGTGGAGGTAATGGCTTGAATGTGTGTCTGGATTTGATTGATGCATATAAAATGGTGGATGGATATGATATTAATCATTCAAGTGCAGATTTTCCTTATCCTGATGCAAATCATGCCGGTGACCGTATCGATACACCGTGGGAAATCTCGGATGGCTATGAACTTTTGCCGAATACGGCTAAAGTAGACTGCTACAGAGAACCGCGTTTTTATGCAACGATAGGTTATAACCATTGCTTGTGGCCTGGAACATCGTATATCGGAGAAGATAAGGTAACGAATATAGAAGTAACTTATTATTATGATGGAAACGGAGGACCGAACCCACAGCATCCGGAAGACTATAACCATACAGGGTATACTTGCCGCAAGTATATTCATCAGGAAGATAATATAAAGGGTACGAGTAGAGTAAAAACGTTCCCGATTATCCGTTATGCTGAAATCTTGTTGAATTACGTTGAAGCATTGAATGAACTGGAAGGAGCTTATACAGATGAAGCTACAGGTATAAGTGTATCTCGTAATATAGATGAAATGCGTAAGTATTTTAATATGATCCGTTTCCGTGCCGGCATGCCGGGAATTACTGAAGAAGAATTGGCAAGTGTGGATAAAATGCGTGATGCTATAAAGGCTGAACGTAGAATTGAATTTGCCTTGGAGGGATACCGTTATCATGACTTGCGCCGCTGGGGAGATGCTGAGGCTATGATTAATACCAAAATATCAGGATATAATACAAAGGCCAGAGCAAGTGAACGTCAGAAGTTCTATACGCGTACAATCTTGGATAGCAAAACAATTATGAAACGTACGTTCAGCCAAAAAATGTATTTCTATCCGATTCCGAAAACAGTTATGGATCATAATGCGAAGTTGATACAGAATCCCGGATGGTAATTGAATGACTTAAGCTTCGCAGTAATGCGAAGCTTAAATAAGTAATCTTCAAAAGAAATTTAAGTATATGAAAAGAACATATTTTTTACTCCAACTTATGATTCTCGGCATGCTCTTTACTTCTTGTAAAGAACAGCATATGTTGGAAATGGAACATTATATAAAACAGGTATTTTTGATTGGTAGTGGAGAGGAAGGAAAATTGCTGTTGCGCAAGGTTGATTTTGCGGAAAGCAGTTCGGAAGTTGCGACTACTGTATGTGTAAGTGGATCGCTGGCTCCTGATCAAGATGTACATGTTACTTTAGAGGAAGATGCTTCGGGCATTGCCAGTTATAATCAAAAGCATAAGTCGGAAAAAGATATTAAATATCAATTGCTTCCTGCTGAAAATTATGAAATCTCTTCTATGGATATCGTAGTGAAAGCTGGTGAGATAGATGCATTGGTTCCTATTAAAGTTATGCCGGAAGGTTTGCATTGTGACTCTTTGTATGCGATACCTTTGAAAATTAAGTCGTGTGCTGAATATCCTATCGTAAATCCCGATGATGTGGTGTTGATTGCTATTTCAACTTACAATCAATATGCCGGAAGTTATAACTATGTGGGTGAGAAAGATAATATTGCTTTCAGTTTCTTGCGTCAGGCTGTGGCTGTGGATGCAAATACAATCCGGATATATAATACAGGTAACGAAAATTTGGATTTAGTGGCTAATGAGGGTCTGAAAATTCACTTGAATGAGGATAATACACTAACGCTGGAAGGATGGGATAAGATGGCAGTTACTGAAGGTTCCGGAACTTATGACCCGCAAACTAAAACGTTCTCGCTGGACTTTAAATACAAAGATGCCGGTGGAGCAGAGCATACAGTGGTTGGTACATTAGTTTCTGCTACAGGAACAACGGAAGAGTAATAATTTGTCTGTATAAAGTAAGAAAGCCCTGAGGAATTTTCCTTAGGGCTTTTTTTGAGATGTATGATTGGTTATTTCTCTTCTACTACAGAAGTCAGCGGATATTTATTTCCTTTGATTTCGGTAAGGAAGGCTTTAGCTGATCCGAAATTCAGGTACATATCCAGACGGACGGGGAGATGGTTCCGGTCGTCGGTAACATAGAAAGTGATGACTTCTTTTTCTTCGTCCTCGGCATTATATTCCACCAGCGAAAATACCAGACAACGATAGGTTACTTTATTTTCGGCTTTATAGTTTTCTTTTCCCCGATAGATGAGCGTCTGTTTCTCAATGGCGCGTCCGGTAGCCATGGAGAAGCGTATTTTCTGTCCCGGTTCATAATCGGAAGGATCGTAAGAGCGGGCTTGCAGAAGGATACTTAGCATATCGTATACGCAGACGGGAGATTCTTCATGCTGCTTGTTGGTGTTGCCGCTAAGTGTGCGCTGCTGGTCGACGATGCATTTTCCGCCGTGGTAGCTGAACTTTACTTCATCGACCGTATATCGTTTCCCTTCTTCAGCTCCTTTTCGGAAGTAGAGGGGAACGAGGTCTTCGGTTGTAACACAGGTCAGTGTGTCGCGCATCTTGAAGAAGAAGTCAATTCGCTTATTCGTGAATGACTGCAAGTCGGTACGTAGGCAAGACTTTCCCTGAAGGGTATCTTTATTGACTGTCATCTTTGCCCATCCAGCATTAATCCAAATAAATTTCCAGTTGAACTTCAGTTCATAAGAGAGGGCTTCTCCCGGCTGGATGGCATCATTTACAGCGCCACACTGGGCTTTGATTGTGCTTATGCTTCCTATCAGGAGGCAGAGGCAGAGCATTACTTTCTTCATCATGGTGTTCTTCCTAATTTACGGGCACGCTCTTTGTTGCGGTCCTTAATGGTTTTTGCTTCGTCAGGTTTCTGTTTTTTTATTTCGTCGAGTTTCTGTTTGTCAAGCGGAATGTCCTGTACGTCCCAAGTCTCTTCAAACTCAAAGTTGGCTTTCATTTCCCATACTTTGGGGAAATAGAATACCTCTTCTGGTTGACGTTTTGCTTCATAATTTCCAGTGTCCCATACTCCATTTTGATTATCATCGTTGAAAAGGCGGATGTAATATTTGGTATTGGGTTGCAGGAAATAAAAATCGCAAGTATTTTGGCGGCTTACTGGTTGTTGTCGCACTATGGCGTCACTGCTGTTCAGTAACTGTACGATGGCATGTGGACCGGCTCCTGTGATATTCAGATAGAGCGTTCCATAGTCTTCTAATGTTTTCACCTTTAAGGTGTTTTCTACCTTGTCGGTATAAAGTCCGTACAATCCTTGTATGGCGAGTGAATCAATCTGCATGCGGTATTCTTTTCCAGGCTGCCAGTCGGCCAAGATCTGGTACTGGCGCGGCAGAATGCTGTCGGTTTGGAAGATGAAAGGAATATCTTCCCAAAGCGAATCGATTTTGACTGCCATGTGGATGGCTGAAGTATCAATGTGGGCTACGGGTTCTTCAAATTTCAGGGTTATGTTGCGGTTTAAGTCGAAAGCCGAGGGAGCATCTACATTCATGGAGAGGAACTTGGTTTTCACGCGCAGGGTATCGCCTTTGCGGGCACGCTTTTTCCGCTCTTTTTCTTCCTTCTTTCGCGCTTCTTCAGCCATGGCAAGACGCCGCTCCTTGTTGATTTTGTTCACCATACGTAAGGTATCGGTTTTCGGAACCAACTGTCCTAAGGTATCGGTAGCCAAGTAAGTGAGCTGTAATGTCAAGGTATCTCGTTCACATAAGGTTGTGTCTTTAATCCAGTAGAGGAGTGAGTCTTTGCGTAAATTACTTTCGATAACCAATGCGTCTTTCTCATCGAAGTCGAGTCCTTTCAGGGTGGGAAGTGTATCTGCCTTTGCACTGAAATAGAGCGAAAAGCGGTTGAGTTGTGGGCGTTCGCTTTTAATTAGGTATTGCAAAGGGTTTTCTTCTTTAAAGGCACGCAAGATAAGGTTGTCGGGGAGAAAGCGGGTGTAGTTGATTTTATAAATGGTGTCGTAAGCCAACGTGTCGATTGCATTCCAGATGGTATCTTCGCGTACAGCTCCTTCCATGCTCGGCACTACAAGAGAGTCGAGGTAAGCAATTGCTTCTGTCTTAGAATCGAACAGGTAATTTTGGTTTCCGTCCATCAAAGCATAAACCCGATATGTACCTGGTGCAATTCCTTTTATATTGAAGTGCCCCCGGCTGTCGGTGCGTGAGATACGGTCGAATGGTATTTTGGAAAAAGCTGTATCGTTCAGGTCCTTATGGATACCTACCTGAATGCCTTTTACCGGTTCCAAGTCGGCGGCATTTAATACAGTTCCCGATATTTCCATCGTGTCAATGCTTTCTCCGGTAGAGAAGGAATAGGCAAAGTTCCCCAAAGGGTTATCTTCATTATTGTCCACAATGGCATCACCGAAGTCGATGGTATAAGTGGTATTTGCTTTCAGTGAATCAAAAAACTCAACTAAAACGCGTTTGCCGCTGACTTTCACTTCGGGGGTTTCGTTTTGTGGAGGAGAAACGATGACTTTCTCGGAAGCTTTATCCAACTTGATAAACTCATCGAATTCGATGCTTATTTTCTTGCGCTTGCTGTTGATGGCATTAGGTTCAGGATTAGCACGCACGAATTTGGGAGGAGTCTCGTCATAGGGACCTCCGTCGGGCATTCCTGTACTTGCGCAAGCATAGAAACCGATGATTACAATCAGGATAGCGATATATTTGGGTATGGGACGCATGTTTTGGCTTTTTAGTTTTTTAGTTCTTAAGTTTTTGAGTTTTTAGCTGTTCAGTCTCTACACACGAGTATCCGCCTTTTCTTTGGTTAACTCGTATATAGAGCCTAGCCGCCTTATGAAGGTTAATTCAGTGCTAACATTTCTTCAATATGCTCGCGGTTATTACTCAAGCGGGGTACTTTATGCTGTCCGCCCAATTTCCCTTTTTGTTTCAGCCAGTCGTGGAACAGATTGGGGCGGGCAACGATGATTTCCAACTCTTGCAGTGTAATGTCTTTATGTCGTTTGGCTTCATAGTCGGAATTGATTTCCTGTAGCGAACGGTCGAGTACATGGCGGAAATGTTCTAACGAATCGGGCATGACACTGAATTCAATGAGCCACTGATGACGACATTTGGCATTGGCATCCATGAATACCGGGGCAGCCGAATATTCAAGCACTTGTGCTCCGGTTTCAGCACAGGCGCGGGCAAGTCCTTTTTCGGCATTGTCTACCATTAGTTCTTCACCGAAAGCGTTGATAAAGTGTTTGGTTCGTCCGGATATGATGAATTTATACGGATTCTTTTGAGTGAACTTCACCGTATCGCCTAAGATATATCGCCATAGTCCGCATGAAGTGCTGATCACGATGGCATAGTTTCGTCCGATTTCGACTCCGCTGAGGGGAACAATCGTGGGATTGGGATTGTCAAATTCTTCAAGCGGGATGAATTCATAGAATACGTCATAGTCAATCATGAGCATCATGGCAGGGTCGCTCATATCGTTCTGCAGTCCGAAGAAACCTTCACTGGCATTATAAGTCTCCATGTAATGCATTTTGTCGGTTGGGATAAGCTCCTTGTATTGTTCGCGGTAAGGAGTAAAGCAAACGCCTCCGTGGAAGAAAACTTCCAGGTTAGGCCATACTTCATTGAGTGTTTTTGCTCCGGTTTTTTCTAAAATGCGTTTGATGACTGCCAGCATCCATGATGGAACTCCTGAAAGGTTAGTCACATTCTGATGGATGGTGGTTTCGGCGATGCGTTCCACTTTTTCTTCAAACTCGCTGAGCAGGGCGATTTCCTTGCTCGGGGTTCGGATGAAGTTGACTAATGGGTTGATATTTTGAATCAGAATAGCCGATAAATCGCCCACTAAACTGTCTTTTACGTTATAGTTCGGGCTGTGACTTCCTCCAAGAATCAGTCCTTTCCCGGAGAAGAAACGGCTCTGCGGATTTTGTTGCAGGTAGAGGGCTACGGCATCAGTTCCGCCCATATAATGTACATGGTGTAGTCCGTCTTTGCTGACAGGGATAAATTTGCTCTTATCATTGGTAGTACCCGATGATTTGGCATACCATACGACTTTTCCCGGCCACAGCACGTTACTTTCACCATGCCGCATACGATCTACATATCCTTTAATGTCTTCGTAGGTTTGTACAGGTACACGCTGAAAGTCTTTGTAGGTATTTAAATGCTTATAGTCATATTTGGTTCCCCATTCGGTAGAGGAGGCTGTTTGTATCAGTTTTCGGAAAATCCGGTTTTGAATAGCTTCGGCTTCGGATGTATATCTTGTTAATGCTTTCTGCCTTGGCTCGAATATTTTACCTATTAACTTTGTGGTATTCATTGTTGTAACATTTCAAATCCTTAAATTACAAAGGTAGAGGTTTTCTACATAAAACCGAATGGCTTTGTATTATTTTTTCTTATAATAAGACATTTATGCAGTTTTTTCTTACCTTTACGACAGAAAGATATGAAAAGAAAAAGCGCGTAGGTTTAAGAGAGAACTCTTCAGTCTATAACTTGCAAACTCATAAACTTACAAACTCATAAACTTACAAACTAAATACATATGAAAATCGGAATATTGACTTCAGGAGGCGACTGCCCGGGCATTAACGCTACGATTCGTGGGGTGTGCAAAACAGCCATAAACCATTATGGTATGGAGGTATATGGTATTCACAGCGGTTTTCGCGGATTGTTGGATAATGACATTGTTCCTTTGACAGAAAATTCACTGACGGGTTTGCTGAATATGGGTGGAACCATTTTAGGAACATCGCGCGAAAAACCTTTTAAGAAAAGAACGGCGGCTCCTGTTACACAGGATAAGCCTGCAATGTTGCTTAAGACGATTCGTGAGCGTGAACTAGACTGCATTGTTTGTATTGGAGGAAATGGTACACAGAAAACAGCTGCCAAGCTGGTGGAGGCAGGGGTAAATGTGGTTTCTATTCCTAAAACGATTGATAATGATGTGTGGGGAACGGATGTTTCCTTTGGATTTGACTCAGCGGTATCGATTGCTACCGATGCGATTGACCGCTTGCATTCAACTGCCAGTGCACATCAGCGTGTGATGGTGATTGAGGTGATGGGGCATAAGGCTGGATGGATTGCGCTGTATTCAGGCATGGCTGGTGGCGGAGATATTATTTTGTTGCCGGAAATTCCTTTCGATATTCACCGGATAGGGGACGCAATCATTAATCGGCTCAAAAAGGGAAAGCCTTATTCCATTGTGGTAGTGGCAGAGGGGATTCCGACGCGCGACGGGAAAAAGGCGGCACAGTTTATTGCGGAAGAAATTGAGTATGAAACTGGATTTGAAACGCGTGAAACCGTGTTGGGTTACATTCAGCGGGGGGGAAGTCCTACGGCTTTCGACCGCAATCTGGCCACCCGGATGGGAGGACATGCCACTGAACTGATTGCCCGGAGAGAGTTTGGACGTATGGTTGCGCTTCAGGGAGATGCTATTGGTTCGGTTCCTCTGATTGAAGTAGCTGGAAAACTAAAGTTAGTTACCGAAAACCATGATTTGATAGAACAGGGAAGACGGATGGGAATCTGCTTTGGGTAACTGCTGGGTTCAGTTCTTGTCACCTGAAAATTATAAACTCAAAAACTAAAGATGAAGATTAGAAATATTGATTTGGGAGAGAAGCCTGTATTATTGGCACCGATGGAAGACGTAACCGACCCGGCTTTCCGTTTGATGTGTAAGGAGTTTGGGGCAGATATGGTTTATACGGAGTTTGTTTCAAGTGATGCGCTGATTCGCTCGGTGGGAAAGACCATGTTGAAACTGAATATCAGTGAGAAGGAACGTCCGGTGGCGATTCAAATTTACGGGAAGGATACGGATACGATGGTTGAGGCTGCGCGGATTGTGGAACAGGCTAATCCGGATATATTGGATTTGAACTTCGGTTGTCCGGTGAAGCGTGTGGCAGGAAAAGGGGCTGGTTCAGGTATGTTGCAGAATATTCCGAAAATGCTGGAAATTACCCGTGCGGTGGTAGATGCCGTAAAGATACCTGTAACCGTAAAGACTCGTCTGGGATGGGATGCTGAGCACAAAGTGATTGTGGAACTGGCTGAACAGCTGCAGGATTGCGGCATTGAGGCTTTGACCATTCATGGGCGGACGCGCGCGCAGATGTATACGGGGGAAGCCGACTGGACCTTGATAGGTGAGGTGAAAAAGAATCCCCGAATGCGTATTCCGATTATCGGGAATGGAGACGTTACTACACCCCAACGGGCTAAAGAGTGTTTTGAGCAGTATGGAGTGGACGCAATTATGATAGGACGCGCCAGTTTTGGTCGTCCATGGATTTTTAAAGAGGTAAAACATTATCTGGAGACAGGGGAGGAACTGCCGCCGCTCTCCTTTAAATGGCGGATGGATGTTTTGCGCAGAGAGGTGCTTGACAGCGTGAACTTACTGGATGAGCGTCGGGGTATTTTGCATGTGCGCCGGCATTTGGCTGCATCGCCCTTGTTCAAAGGCATTCCGAACTTTAAAGAAACACGTATTGCGATGCTTCGGGCAGAAACGCTGGATGAGTTAAATGGAGTATTGGATTATATAGAAAAGAACTTTGGTTCGGAACAGGATTGAATATAAAAGTTCCCCCTTAACCAGTCTGTCAAAATGGACAGGTTAAGGGGGGGAACTTTGTGTATTATCCTCTTTTTCTACACAAGATGCAAGATGAATGCTTGTGTAGAAAAACAGTCAAGCCGTTTGTTGGCTTAAGCTTGAGCATTTTTTGCCTGCTCTTCCTCATGGAGCTCTTTAAAGGCAGCTTCTTCGGCTTGAGCTATGATCAGTTCGGCGTTGTCTCGCTTGTTCATTGTCCTTTGTTCAGCCTCTGCTTGTATTGGCTGATTTTCCACTTCAGGCTGGTTGGCTGGAGTTTCTGTTACCACTTCTTTTTCGGTCGTATCAGAGGCTTTTGCCGGTTGCATTTCAGCAACAGGTTTTTCTGCAGCTTGTTCGCGCTGTGCCTTTGCAGCAAAGATGGCATCGATAAACTGAGGGTCCGACTTGATTTTATTCAGAGTCTCATGAGCAGCTTCTTGTTGTGATTCCTTTTTGGAATATCCTTTTCCGGAACCGGCAGGAATTTTCTCTACGGTTATTTGCGTGTCAAAAACCGGATTCTGTTCTTGGTCGACTGACTGACCGAGCAGATTAAATTCGATTTCGAATTTGTTTTTCTGGCTCCATTCAATCAGTTTTGATTTGAAGTTGACCTCTTTTCGTGAGATTTTGTCCAAATTCAAGTATTGGCTGATGATACGCTCTTCCATGAACTTTTTACATGCTCTATACCCCCGGTCCAGATAGATGGCTCCAATAAGAGCTTCAAAAGCATTGCCACACATGTAACTATTGTGAGAAGACTGGCGGGTTGTGTATTTAATTAACTTATCCAGTCCAATCTGCACGGCTACGTGGTTCAAGGTCTCCCGCTGAACAATTTTTGACCGGGTATTGGTCAGAAATCCTTCCCGTTTTCCTTCGAAGCGTTTATAGACGATGTCGGCAACAATTGCATCCAAAATGGCATCTCCCAAGAACTCCAGACGCTCATTGTTCACTAGCCTCCCTTTTGATTTCACCGATGAAGATTTATGTAAAAGAGCCTGTTGATAAAGCCTGATGTCTCTGGGGTAGAATCCAAGTATCTTATAAAAACAAAGATAAGACTCCTTATCCTTTCGAAAAAGAAGTCTTATCCTATCTGTTATATTGCTAAACACAGTTTATTCAGTGTATTTTTTAACGATTACACATGCATTGTGCCCACCAAATCCAAAGGTATTGCTCAGTGCAGCACGTACGGTGCGCTGTTGTGCTTTATTGAATGTGAAGTTCAAGCTATAATCGATGTTTTCATCGTTATCGCCTTCTTCGTGGTTAATGGTAGGAGGAACAATGTCGTTTTTAACAGTCAATACGCTGGCAATAGCTTCTACTGCACCGGCTGCACCGAGGAGGTGACCAGTCATTGACTTGGTAGAGCTGATATTTAGTTTGTAAGCATGTTCTCCAAAAAGAGCTTGAATTGCTTTTACTTCAGAAATATCACCTACCGGAGTAGAAGTTCCGTGAACGTTGATATAGTCGATATCCTCCGGTTGCATGCCTGCATCTTCTAAGGCGTTCATCATCACCAATTTCGCACCCAGGCCTTCGGGGTGAGAAGCTGTTATATGATAAGCGTCGGCTGATGCACCTGTTCCGGCCAGTTCGGCATAGATCTTCGCACCACGTGCTTTAGCGTGTTCAAGTTCTTCCAGAATCAGACATCCGGCTCCTTCACCCATGATGAAACCGTCACGACTTGCGCTAAACGGACGTGAAGCGTGTTCAGGATCATCATTGCGTGTTGACAATGCGTTCATAGAGTTAAATCCGCCAACTCCAGCCGGGAAGATAGTAGCTTCTGCGCCTCCAGCTAAAATCATGTTTGCTTTGCCCAAGCGAATGAGGTCGAAAGCAGCACCGATTGCGTTTGATGAAGATGCGCAGGCTGAAGTGGTTGTGAAGTTAGGTCCATGAAAGCCATAAAGCATTGAGATGTGACCTGATGCGATATCTGCAATCATTTTCGGGATAAAGAACGGGCTGAAACGCGGGCCAATAGTGTCTTTGGTCTGTGCGTAGCTCAATACTTCTTCTTCAAAAGTATGGAGTCCGCCGATACCTACTCCGAAAATAACTCCGATTCTGTTCAAATCTTCTTTTTCGACGTCGATAGCAGAGTCAGTAACTGCTTCTTTGGCTGCGGCAATGGCATATTGAGTATAAAGGTCCATTTTGCGAGCTTCCTTGCGGTCGATGAAATCGGTCGCATTGAAGTTTTTAACCTCACAAGCAAACTGAGTCTTGAATTTTGAAGCGTCGAAATGAGTAATAGGTCCTGCTCCGCTTACTCCGTTAATCAGGTTGTTCCAGAACTCAGGAACTGTATTACCTACGGGGGTAAGTGCACCAAGACCTGTTACTACTACTCTTTTTAATTCCATACAAGCAGAATTAAATTATTTTGCGTTAGCTTCGATGTAAGAGATAGCGTCGCCTACAGTCTGGATTTTTTCTGCCTGATCGTCAGGAATAGAGATATTGAATTCTTTTTCGAATTCCATAATCAGTTCTACAGTATCCAAAGAGTCAGCACCCAGGTCGTTAGTGAAGCTTGCAGTTGCTACAACTTCTGATTCTTCTACGCCCAATTTATCAACGATGATTTTCTGTACTTTTGATGCGATTTCAGACATAATTTTAATTTTTTAAGTTTATAAATAGGATAATTTATTGATTTTTCGCTGCAAAGGAATAAATATTTCTTGTTCTAAGCAAATATTCAGGCAAATAAATGCATCTTCTTTGCACAATTTAAAAGGTTGTGTGCATGAAAAGCAGTGATTTTACTTTTCTGGGGGGCTTTTTGCAGAGGAGAGCACGTATAATCTATTTCTTTATGATAGAGCGCACTAAAAACCAGCAATGCCGTGCTAGGGTTGAAAGTGTTCCGTAATGATGACACATGATGTGGAACCGCTCGCGTAAGGAAGCCTTGTGATTGCGGGTGGTCATTCCTTCATTCAGATAGTCTATCAAGACGAGGTGCGTGTTATGAAGGACCCGGCTTTTCTTCATGACGCGGATACACCAGTCGAAATCGGCTGAGAAGCGATAGGCTAAATCGTAAGGCTCCACTTGGTCACGGCGGGCAAAGAAGGCCTGGTGGCAAACTAACATTCCGTGCTTGAAGCTTTTCCATGTCAGCTCTTCAGGAGCCGAAAGGCGGCGCATGCGTAGGAAGTGACCTTCTTCGTCCACGATGGCGGTTTCTCCGTAAATTACATCCGGGAGCTCGTGACCTGTGAGGGTATGTACCATCTGGAAGAGGGTATCGTCTTCATGCAAGGCGTCTCCGGCATTCAGGAAGCAGAGGTAGTCGCCGGTGGCAAGTGAGATGCCTTTGTTCATAGCATCGTACAGTCCCTTGTCGGGCTCGCTGACCAGCGTATGGATATGCTCCCGGTATTTATGGATGATATCCAGCGTATGGTCTTTTGAACCACCGTCCACGATGATGTATTCCACATTCTTATACGTTTGTGTAATTACACTCTGAATGGTGTCTTCCAATACACTCCCCGCGTTATAGGTAACGGTAATGATGGAGAATTTGGGATGTACATGATGAATATTAGGCATTGTTTCCCGTTATTTGGTTGTATATTTTGATGTATTGACCTGCCACGATATTTTCTGAATAGGTTGCGATGGCTTTTCGGTAAGCCTCGGCGCTCAAGGTCTCGTAGTCGCCCTCGGTCAGTGTCCAGTGGATTCCGTTTGCAAGGTCTTCGGCCGACTTATACTGTGCCACGTACCCATTATGTAAATGGTCTATCATCTGAGGAATTCCGCCTACATTGAATCCTACGCACGGAATGCCGCATGCCATGGCTTCTACGATGGTGTTCGGCAGGTTATCCTGTAGCGAAGGGGTTACGTAAAGATCAACGGCATTGTAAATATCAACCAGTTCTTTTTCATTGCTTACATAGTTCATGGTATAGATAGGAAAGGGAAAGAGTGAAGCATACTGCTCTGCATGACTTCCCAATACCACTACACCTAAGTTTTGGCCCAGTTCCGGATCATGGTCGGCTATCTGTTTGCAGGCTTCAATGAGGTAGCTTATTCCTTTTCGTTTATCCGTTATTTTCATTGAGCCGAACAGCAGCAGTTTCTTATCGGATGGCAAGTTGAGCTTTTCGCGGGCGAACTTCTTCGGGCGTGGCTTGAACAGGTTGGTATTAATTGCATTGGGGATGCTGGTTATGGCTTGTCCCTGCAAGAGTGCGCTTTGCTTCGCCATCTCTTCAAGCCAATGGCTGCATGCCACAAAGGTGAGCTTGCTTCCTGCATAGAGCCTCGTCTTTTTCTGAAAAACCGTATGTGACAGGTCGCGCTTATGAGGGCGTTGGAGTAGTTCGCAACTTTGGCATTGTTGTGTATATTTTTTGCAGGAGCCGGCATAGTGGCAGATTCCAGTAAAGGGCCACATGTCATGCATGGTCCACACCACAGGCTTGCCCGAACGGATAATGCGTCGGATATCATTGAGCGAAAGCATACCTTGGTTTACCCAATGCAGGTGAATGACATCGGCCTGACGGAATTCAGGCAAGGAGGTGATGTCTGTTCCGGTGTTGGCAATATCCACGGCAAACAGGTTCTTGCGTTTGAAGCCATTGGCTGCCCAGATTACGGCTCTTTCCCATGCAAATTGCCAGATTCTTCTCCATGATTTCTTTAATGCAACAACGGTGACCTGGTCGGTTTGTTTGTCGCGAACCAACATTTTCGTCTTGATTCCATTATTTTTTAAAGCTTCCATCAGTCGGTTGGCTGCGATAGCCGCTCCTCCTATTCTTTCGGCTGTATTGATGATAAGTACTCTCATGGTGATTCTTTTCTTATTTTTTGCAAAGGTAGAGAGTTTTTTCTGAACGCAAAGGCGCAGAAGCGTAAAGTTTCGGATAAGATGAAAGATAAACCGGTGAGGTGGGCTGCTTGTGCAGGCAGGAGAAAAAAGGGGTGGGCTGCGTGTGGAAACTTGTTTTTCTGCTCGGAAAAACTTTTGCCTGTATGCTTATAATCTCAAAACAGAACTTTTGGCTGTATATCCAAAGTCTTTGTTTTTGCAGCCAAAGGCTTTGTTTTTACAAACAGAGCTTCTGTTTTGAGATTGCTCCAGCAAGTAAGATGTTTTTTATCGGGAGAAAAAGCTTTTTGTTCAAGTGAAGGCGTCTTTACCTGATATTTTAGTTCGGTACAATAAAAGGCTTGACCGAAATCTTTTGAGTCTATTCCTGCTTTAATTTTTAGGAACAGGACTCTTTGTATAACTTCAGTGGTATTGTTTATTACGATTCACTTGATTGTTATTTTCCTAAAGCTACTCAAAAGGTTGTTTTCTTACACACGTGATATTGTTTTATAATTTTGGATTCTCATCGTTTGTTTTAGAAATTATTCTTATATTTAAGCCATTATTTTTTATAATATGACAGATGTTTATGAAAGCGAGAAGATTTATTTTGCTGGTATTATTGGCTGTGGCACTACTGCCATCGCTTGCTCAAAACCTTTGTGGAACTTGGCACGGAGCATTGAACGTAGGAGGGCAGAAATTGGGACTGATTTTTCATTTCGATAAAGACGGCAGCGGCAAGTATTTGGGAAAAATGGATGTGCCGCAGCAGGGAGCAAAAGGAATTCCTGTTGACCTGAAAGTGTTTTCTTGTGATTCGCTCTGCTTGCAGGTTCCGGCAATCAACATGTCTTATTCCGGTAAACTGGAGAAAGAAATCATCAAAGGAACATTCCGACAGAACGGCATGGCATTTCCGCTCAACCTAACATCTGGCAAAGCAGAACAGCCTGTCCGTCCACAAGACCCCCAGCCCCCTTTCGGGTATAAGACCGAGGAGGTGACTTTTCAAAATAAGGAAGCAGGAGTTATGCTTGCGGGAACTTTGACTTATCCCACAGGTTATGTGCCGGGAAAGGGCATTCCCGTGGTGCTGATGGTGAGCGGCAGCGGTGCGCAAAATCGCAATGAAGAAGTGTTTGGACACAAGCCTTTCCTTGTCCTTGCCGATTATCTGGCAAAGCACGGCATCGCCTCGTTGCGCTATGACGACCGGGGTGTAGGAAAATCGACCGGAAATGCGGCGGCATGTACATCGGAAGACTTTGCAGAAGACGCAAAGGCTGGGCTTGACTGGTTGAGAGGATGTAAGACCTTCAACCGTATAGGTGTGCTGGGACACAGCGAGGGAGGCATGATAGCCTTCATGCTAGGAGCCGGAAATGCGGCCGACTTCATCGTCAGCATGGCGGGCACGGGCATTCCGGGCGACACGCTGCTGGCAGAGCAGCGGAATGCGGCTTTGCGGATGCACGGGCAGCCGGCCGGTCAGACGGTGAAGCTGGTGCGGAAAGAAATCGCCTCCCGGCCCCAAAGCGTCTGGCTGGACTTCTTCATGGACTATAATCCCGCTCCGGCTATCGCGAAGACCGAAATCCCCGTCATGGCGATTAACGGAAGCAATGACATGCAGGTGTTGGCGGAAAGCAATTTGGGCATGATACGGAAGCTGCTTGCCGGAAAAAACAAGAAGAACCTCATCAAGGAATATCCAGACCTGAACCACCTGTTCCAGCATTGCGCTCCGAAGAACGCTTTAGATTATTATCACATCAAAGAAACCTGCTCGCCGGAGGTGTTGCAGGATATTGCAGGGTGGATTAACGGGTTATAGAAAAGGTTTAATGTAACATGGATATAACGTTATTGCTTGTCTTGTTATTAGTCTTGCTGGATGCGGCAGTCCTTTACGATATAGCCCGTTTGAAGTGTGACAGGGGGAATAAAGTGCTGTATTCGCTGGTTGTCTTGCTGTTGCCGATAATCGGAGTGTCTGTATATTATTTGATAAGAAAATAGAATTGATAAGGAAATGAAATTCTCATACGGAAAGTTGTTTTCTTTGGCGGTTCATACCGCTTTGGTTGTTCTCGCTGTGTGGTTTCTTGCCATTGCGATACTCGAAGATGTTGCATTGCAGGCAAGGCTGGCTCGTCTGGCTGTGGCTTTGGCGTTTATTGCAAACCTGTTTTCCGGACGCGAGCGGATAAAGCGGATGCTTCTTGCATTCTCGGTAGCGTTGGTTGTTATGGGGACATTGATTCACATATATAAATAAGGTGTATGAGGGAAATGGTTCTATTCGGGATATTGTCTTTATGTCTGTTTGTCTATGCGGAAAATCAGATAGGCAGGCAACGTGCAAACGGGTGGTATCACCTGACTTCCGGACAAAAGGACAGCCTTTCCGAAGAGCCGATTGTAACAGTGAAGGATTTTACCGCCCTTCGCTTGGACTCCGATTATTACGGGCAGCATATCATTGCCGGGCGAGTCAGCCGATACAAACGTGACAAGTGGGCGTACGAAACCGAGAAAGCAATCGGACGGCAGATTGCTTTTGTATTCAATGACTCGGTTATTACCTCGCCTCAAGTGAACCAGCGGATAGAAAGCGGAAGGTTCATGATAACTTCTTCTTGTCCCGATAAATTGCCCGCCATCTATGAACAACTTCGGAAGGAAAAGGCAGATTCCGTTGAGGCTCTCTTTCGGGGATGGGAGAGAGACTCCGTCTATTACAGGCTGAGCGAAGCACAGAAAGATTCTGCCCGTATGAGTATAGACTATTGGGAAGCCAAGGCATGGGTTGACTTGGTAACCAAGCCGGAAGAACATTACTGGTATAGCATTACTGATTCGGCGGAATATTGCAGGTTGGAGCAAGCGTTGCAGAAAGAACTGGAAAAGCCTAATGTGAGTAGCCGTGCTTCTGCTTATATGCAATCGGCGGCTTATAAAGCCTACAAGCAATATCTGTGCGCTCATCCCGAATACATCAATCTGATGTTTCAAGGTTTCCTTTTCAAATGTATCAAGGGACTTTACGGCTTCCTGATAGACGATATTATACAAACCCGTTATCCTGCCGCCCCCGGTATAAGGGATTATGTTGATAGAACAGAGAATGCTGACGACGAGCGGTGGGCGGTATATGAATGGCAAAAGCAGGTCTGGCGGCTGATGAACAAGGAAAGAAGCGGCTTGTAGATAAGGTAAGATAAATGAAATAATAAATTTAAATAGAACGTGTTATGAATGCAAAAAGTATTTTCGGATTGTTATTGTTGCTTCTTTGTGCTTCTTGCCAAAGAGACGAATGTATTATTCGTGGTGTTATCACAGAAGTGGCGGATGGAGATTATATGTATCTGAGTGATTATCTTGGAAAAGAAGATCTTGATTCTGCCGAGATAAAAGGCGGTAAGTTTGAGTTCAGAATACCGCGGGCTTCTGAAGAGGATTTCTTACCTAAGGTGGTTTCCAGCTATAGCAATAAGAATACGGGGACTTCGGCAAGCGTTGCCATGGTGTTTACGCAAGATGCAGAGGTAGCGTATATCCGTACTAAGGAGCAATTTGAGGTTACCGGTTCTCCTTATAATGATTTGTTCCGAGAAGTTGGCTTGTTACCGGATTCTATTGACCGCCTTTTAGGGAAAGAGACAAACCTGCTGTTAAAAGACAAGACACTGACACCGGCTCAAAAAGATTCCATAGGAAGCAGAATCAGTACGTTGAAGGCTGAGTATCAGGGTTGTCAGATGAGGTATATTGAAGAGAATATTGACAATGTGGTCGGTGCCTATTTGCTTTATATTTCTGCACGCAGTATGGATGCCGGCAAACTGAAGTATTTCTTGGACAGATTGCCAGCCAAGTTTGCCGCATCGCCATACTTTGCGGAAATAAGAGAATCCGCCGACCGGAAGAAATAAAGGAAAACCAAGTTACCGACCTCCCAAGTCATCGTGTGCGCTTTGCAGAATGGCTTTTCCCAATTCCTGACGGCGCAGGCTGGGAGTAGGTTCATCCATCAGTACCTTTCCGGAATTATTATCCATGAGGGTTACTCCGGTACTGTCGCAGAAAGCCATGCCGTTATTGTAAGTATAGAAGGCAAACGGATAAGTATATTCTTCGCCCAATACGTTTCGGCTGAAGTTGAACTCTCGGTGGTCGATGTCCATTTGTGCCAGCAGGGTAGCAGCCATATCGGTCTGATTCATCAATTTATCAATGACCATGGGCTGTTTGACGGCTCCTCCTAACCAAATCATCGGAATATGATGGATGCGAGGGTCACTTGCAGAAGCTCCGGCTGGGTAGGCAAATCCGTGATCGGGCAGGCAGACAATCAGTAGGTCTTTCCATTGTGGAAGTTGTTTCAGACGGTCGATTAATTTGCCTAAACACGCATCGGTGAAAGCGAAAGCATTCGGGATTTTTTCTTCTAACCGATGGTAAGGCACTTCAAACGGTTCATGGCTGCTTAAAGTCAGGAAAGCTGTATGCCAAGGCTTTCCTTCAGGGCGCTGCTTGATTTGATTATATAGAAATTCACATGTAATGTCATCGTTTACTCCCCACGGATTCTGACGTTCGTTCATACTGAAGTCCACATCGGCGGTCAGCTTCTGATACCCGCTTCCCAACAAATAGCTTTTCATATTGGTAAAGTTGATATCTCCTCCATAAAGAAAATCAGTGGCATAGCCCTCGTTTACCAGTTTTCCGGCAATGGAGGGAAGAGTGCGGCTCTTGGCAGGGATTTTCATGACCGAGAGCAAAGGAAAACTTTGGTAGCCGCTGAACGTACAGATGGTACCTCGGTCGGTTCGGAAGCTGTTGGCATAACAATTGGTAAAGAATACGCTTTCTTTCGCCAGCCGCTCCAAATTCGGACTGACATCGGGTTCACCTCCTAATGATTCCATGAATACGCCTCCATAACTCTCCATCAAGATAATCAGCAGGTTAGGCCGTTTGGTGCTCAGCAACTCTACTGTGTTTTTACCAGAGATAGGGTACAAGCCATCAAAAAGCTTCTTTCGTTTGCTCTCTTCAAAGAAGTCAAATTGTTTGGCATAGTCTTGCGTTTTGCTCGCAGAAGAAAGCAGGCTGAATGCCGGATTAACAGCCGAATGATTCAGAAACTCATTGTTGCAGAAATATACCTGTCCTACATTCGAAGTGGACTCGGTTACACCTCCTCGGATGATGATAAACAAGACTCCTCCCAAAAGAAGAGTCCCGATACTTCCACTGATGCGGTGCCGGGTGGCCGGCAGTACAGCGGGAGTGAGCTTGTAGAGTCCCCATGTAGTCAATACGGATAAGAGCAGAATGCTTATAATGCGGAGCAGAATAAAGCCGATGGATACACTGGCAGCCGCATTTTTAGGAGAGTCGAGATAGAAGAATACAGACGCATCGAGCTTGAATCCCCAAAACGGATAAAGCGCCATGTCGCCGATGAAAATCAAAGAAACCAGCAGACTGATCAGTACGTAATAAGCGGTCAATATCTTCCGTAGCGGAAATTGCTTTAGCCAGATACTGACCAGAACAGCTAACCAAGGAAGGGCAGTAAGGTATCCTGTGGTGGCGGCATCAAGGGTGAAGCCATGAAAAACGACACGTCCGTAGTCGGTGAATGAAACTCCTTTATCTGCGGCATCATTATAGAGCATGAACAGCGGTTTCTGTATCAGGAAGTATCCTAAGATGGCAGAAAAAAAAGAGAGGAGGTAAGCTATTCTTTTTTTCATATTCGTTTGTTTTTATATTGCAGGCTTTCAGCTGATAGGTTGAGAAGTGGGAAAGACTTGAGTTAACCCGTATGAAAGTCTGGTCGTTTCTTAAAGGCCTAAACAACGGCTTTATTTTCTTCCGAAGTCGGCGGGTACTTCTCCCCATTGGTCGGTTTCCCATTTGAGCAGCGGAGTGGTATACTTATTGGAATGCAACCATTTTTCGGCACGTTCAATCAGTTCAAACAATTTTTCTGTGCGCGGTGTTCGTTCCAGTTTGGTTTTGCATTTTTTTTGTTTGACCCAGTTTAAGGCATTCCGGCTGTCGGAATAGATAGGCATATCTAATCCCTTCTGCTTCAATAGAGCAAGTCCGTGTACGATAGCCAGAAACTCACCGATATTGTTGGTTCCGTAAACCGGTCCGAAGTGGAAGATTTCTTGTCCGGTGAGCAGATATACGCCCCGGTATTCCATAGGTCCCGGGTTACCACTGCAAGCAGCATCTACCGCAAGGCAATTCAGATTAAAGTTTTCAGGTAGAGCAGTAGCCGGTTTTTCTTTTTCCTCCCGGCTGAAATAGTGATGAGCAGGAGAGGCAAGTGCCTGTTCCGCTTCTTCGCGGGTGTCGAATGATTTGAAGAGAGCTCCTTTATAGTTCTTGATTTGCAGCTGGCATTCTGTCCATGAGGTATAGACTCCGGGATTGACTCCTTTCCATACGACGTAGAATTTTTGTTTTCCCACTTTCTGGTTGAGGTTTTAGTAGTTTTAAGTTGATAAGCTAACAAGGCAACAAGTTGACAAGGCTATTAGATACTTTACAAAGTATTTTTAAAACCTTGTCAACTCGTCAACTGAAACCTTGTTGCCTGATTGGATTACATTCTTTCAGGAACTTCAATACCTAACAAGCCCATGGCAAGTTTTACCACCTTGCCAACGTTCTGGCTCAAGGCAAGACGGAACACTTTCAGTGCTTCGTTTTCTTCGCGTAAGATACTGAAGTCATGATAGAACTGGTTATATTCTTTTACCAAGTCGTAAGCATAGTTGGCAAGGATAGACGGGTTATAGTCGCCACCAGCCTGTTTTACCACATTCGTAAAGTCTGCCAGCATTTGGATAAGTCCTTCTTCTTTCACGCTCAGTTCAATGCCCGACGGGATGGTGGCAGGAACCGTGATACCAGCTTCGGCTGCTTTACGCAGGATAGACTGGATACGGGCGTATGTATATTGGATAAACGGACCGGTATTTCCGTTGAAGTCGATAGATTCTTTCGGGTTGAAAGTCATGTTCTTACGTGCATCTACTTTCAAGATGAAGTACTTCAAGGCTCCTAATCCTACGATACGTGCAATATCATCCGCTTCCTCTTGAGTCAGTCCGTCCAGTTTACCCAATTCGTTGCTGGTTTCTTTGGCCGTTTCAATCATGGCTTCCATGAGGTCGTCGGCATCAACAACCGTTCCTTCTCGGCTCTTCATTTTACCTTCAGGCAATTCTACCATTCCGTAAGAGAAGTGTACCAAGTCCTTACCCCATTCAAATCCTAACTTGTCTAACAGGATAGAGAGCACCTGGAAGTGGTAGTTCTGTTCGTTACCTACCACATAAATCATTTTATCGATTGGATAATCCTGGAAACGCAATTTCGCTGTACCGATATCTTGTGTCATGTAAACAGATGTACCGTCGGCACGAAGTAACAGTTTGTGGTCGAGTCCTTCAGCGGTCAAATCAGCCCAAACCGAGCCATCCTCTTTGCGGAAGAAGAATCCTTTTTCCAGACCTTCCATGACCTTTTCCTTTCCTTCCAGATAGGTTTCAGATTCGTAATAAATCTTATCGAAGCTTACTCCCATCATCTTATAGGTTTCATCGAATCCGGCATATACCCAGTCGTTCATTTTTTTCCAGAGTGCGCGAACCTCGGGGTCGTTTGCCTCCCATTTACGGAGCATTTCGCGTGCTTCAAGCATCAGCGGAGACTGTGCTTCGGCTTCTTCCTTGCTCAGTCCTTTTTCCATCAGTTCAGCTACTTCTGCTTTGTAGTGCTTATCGAAAGCCACGTAGTAATCGCCGATGAGGTGGTCGCCCTTCTTGCCTGATGATTCAGGAGTTTCTCCGTTTCCGTATTTCAGCCATGCCAGCATGGATTTGCAGATATGGATACCACGGTCGTTTACAATGTTTGTCTTCACAACCTTGTTTCCGTTGGCAGCCATCACATTAGCCAGTGCATTACCCAACAGGTTATTGCGGACGTGGCCCAAGTGCAGCGGCTTGTTGGTGTTAGGAGATGAATATTCAATCATGACCAGCGGAGAGTTTTCAGTTGCTTTCTGAATACCCCACTGAGCATCAGCATGAATGCGGTTCAGTAATTCCACCCATACATCCGAAGCAATGGTGAGATTCAAGAATCCCTTGATTACGTTATAGTTTGCAATCGCCGGTTCGTTTTGTATCAAGTATTCTCCGATTTCTTGTGCGGTCTGTTCCGGAGATTTTTTTGACATTTTCAAGAAAGGGAACACCACCAAAGTGAGGTGACCTTCAAACTCTTTCTTTGTTTTCTGAAGCTGTACCATCTTGGCAGGTACTTCTGCTCCATACAGTTCTTTCACGCCCTTCAGGACCGATTCGGTCAGTTTATCTTCTATTTTCATGTGTATGTAATTATTGTTTTTGTCAGTTTGAGTTTACAAAGATAGTGATTTTTGCTGAGGCTTTCTCTTTGCAGAGAGCCGCGATCTCAGTATCTTCCTAATTTTTCTTGGATGCCGTCTTGATAAGCTTTCCACAGCTTAGCAACATCTTTCAGAGAATAAGCATCTGAAAAAGGACAAGTAAACAACGCAATAGCTATGTATCCGATTACTCCGTTAAAGCCTCTGATGTATTTCACTCCCCAGTTTCTGCCGTAATGATGGTTCAGGTAGGTGGAATTTCTTATCTGATAAAAGCGTTTCCATTTTTTCTTTTTGTTGCGCTCATTCCAGGTATCATTCGAGAAGAATTTTTCCTTATCCATCAGGGCAGAAGGAATATAAAGAATTTTATAACCGGCCAGTACAGCCCGTAAGCAATAGTCGGTATCATCGCAGAAGATGAAAAGGTCTTTGTTGGGCAAACCTATTTTTTCAACAGTCTCTTTGCGGATGAATAATCCTTCGAAAGCAGTTCCCAAGATTTCAACAGGCTTGTTAATAACTTGCTTTTTCAGCTTCTTTTTATACATCGAAGAGAATGGATTGGTCAGATTGACAGCCTGGAAGTCGTTTGTAAAGATATTGCCTTCCATGAGTCGCCTGGGGGCAAGAATACCTACCTCTTCAGATGCGGTATGATCCAATAAGTTTGACAGGCAGTCCGGACGAGGAAAAACATCATCATCCATACACCATATCCAGTCGGCTCCTCTTTCCATAGCTTGCTGGATACCGGTATAAAATCCGCCGGAACCTCCCACATTCGCTTGGGTAATCACAATCAAATCCGTCTGTTCAGCCAGCCATTCTCCGGTATCATCCGTGCTGCCATTATTTACAACAATGATTGCGTGGGGACTGTTCTTTCTCAGGCAGGCGATGTTTCGCTTCAGCAGCTGACTTCGGTTATAGGTAACAACTACAGCAATAACTTTCATGGGTTAAAACATTAATAAAGTCCGTCAATTTTTCCGGGTTGAGTGCTCCGGAATTCAACCAGCAAGCGATAGCATTCTTCAGCATCAAAGCCGCGAAGTCGTGCGTATTCTTCTGCAAAAATCCGGTGCATGTGAGGTGTTGCAGGCAGTCGTTCCAAATTCTTGCATCCGCTGCGAAGATTTATCGGACCAATAGCCATCCGGTTTAAATCAACGATTTCGATGTCAATGCCCTGGTTTGTTTTGTGGAACAAGATGTTTCCGCGTCCGTAATCTTTATGTGCGTAACCATGGTCATGAAGAATGGCAGTGGTTCTTGCTACAGCACGTATGACTTCGTCTTCGTATTCAAATTCTTGTTTGAATAGATCCTCGTAGGTATAAGGGCATGTAGAGGCGAGTGTGACGTAGTAGCTGCGGTCGAATAAGAGACCGCTGCGCACATTCAAGTATCCGATTGGTTTCGGAGTGCCTACCCCGATGGATAAATACATTTGGGCATGGATGTAGGAGCGCTTTGCCTTTGACGGGCGGAATATCCCGTAAACAAAACGGTTGATGATATTAGGGCGGTGGAACGATTTGACAACAAAGTCGGTTCCCTTATAGCTTATTTTACGGAGTTCATTTCTTCCCTGATGAATGACAGTTCCTTCATGGTTTCTGAAACGCTCGGGTATGGAAAGGATAAACTCCTCCCATTGCTTGCAATCAGGGTGAACAACAACAGTACGATGGTTCAATACATTCATAATTTCCTGCAAATGTTTTTAAATCTTATCCAGTCCTTTGGTATATTTGAGCCAGTAATACTTTAAGGGATTTTTGTATTTCAGTTGTTTCCACGGGCGGCTTCCATGAGGGCGATGCCATACCGGAAGGGTGGTGAACAGATAGTTCTGAAAACCTTTTTTAGGCGCTTCGTGTGAAATGGTTACGTCATACCAGTTTTTGGTAGGGTCTAGCAGGTGGAAATCGAATGATTTCAGGAATTCGGGGGTGAGCAGCGAGCAGCAGAAACTGCAGTGCTTTTTCTCGGCATATATTTTTCCTTCATTTCCTTTTGCATGAAGATAAGGATAATTGATTTCTCCTGATTCATCTACTGTAACTGCGGCAGCAATGGCACAGTCTTTCCGTTCCGATGCCCCGTCGTATAGCTTCTGCAGGGTGTCTTTTTTGACAACTACATCCGATTCCACAATCAGCATTCCTGCATCGGCCTCAATGGCTTTTTCTTGTGCTGTCTGCAGTACGAGCAGATAGTTGGGAGAGGGATGGGTCGTTAAGTCGGCCAGGTTAACCAACTGAAACCCATAAGTACGGGATGCTTCTTCCAGTTTCCGGGTATTTTCTTCAGTACTGAAGTCATTATAAACGGTATAGGTAAACGGTACGGTAATATCCGACTCCATAATTGCCTTTATGGTTTCAAGTGTAAAGTCAATCGAGTCTTTTACCGGTGTAAGAATATGTAGACATTTCATAGGCAGTATCATTCTGAGTTTATATAATAGGTGGCTTTCCCGAAAGTAGCATCAGGAAAGTTCTTTCTGGCAGAGCTTAAGAGCAGCGGCAATGGTATCATCCATGTCTGCATACATATACTGCCCTAATCGTCCTCCAAATAAAATATTTTTTTCTTGTTGTGCCAATTCCTGATAGCGATGGTATAACTTGGAATTCCGCTCATCATTGATCGGGTAATAAGGCTCTTTTCCTACCTGGAAGTCATCCGGATATTCATAAGTAATGACGGTGGTAGGCTGTGTTCCAAATTCAAAATGCTTATGTTCAATGATTCGGGTATAAGGAATATCACCGGCAGTATAGTTAACCACCGCATTTCCCTGGAAACTCTCAATGTCAAGATGTTTATGTTCAAAGCGGAGGCTCCGGTAGTCTAAATGGCCGTAGCAGAAATCAAAGAACTCATCGATGCATCCGGTAAACAGAATTTTGTCGGCGAGTTCATCCCATTCCTTGCGTCGGGTGAAATAATTCTCTCCCAGCCGCACCTCAGTTCCTTCGAGCAAGGCATCGATTAATACGTTATATCCTCCCATCGGGATACCTTGAAAACGGTCATTGAAGTAATTGTTGTCGAAAGTAAATCGGAAAGGAATGCGTTTGATGATAAAGGCAGGGAGGTCGGTAGCCGGCCGTCCCCATTGCTTTTCCGTATATCCTTTGATTAAAGTATGATAGATATCTTCTCCGCAAAGTTTCAAAGCCTGTTCTTCCAGATTGGCTGGTTCAGTAATTGCGTCATACTGCTGGCGTTGCTCGTTGATCTTAGCTTTGGCCTCCTCCGGAGTCTTTACTCCCCATAATTGATAGAAGGTGTTCATGTTAAAGGGCAAATTATAGAGTTTGTCCTTGAAAAGAGCTAGCGGAGAATTGGTATATCGGTTGAAGGTTGCGAAGCGGTTGACATAGTCCCATACTTCTTGGTTATCTGTATGGAAGATGTGGGCACCATAGGTATGTATCTGAATACCTGCAACTTCCTCACAATGTATATTCCCACCGCGGTGATTGCGCTTATCAATGACGATACAACGCTTTCCGGCAAGTCTGGCTTCGTGAGCGAATACAGCTCCGAACAATCCGGCTCCCACAATTAAATAATCATACTGCTTTTTCTCCATAAATGGCTTGATTTCTAAAAAACAAATTTAGGCAAAGATTTCAATACCTACAATTATTATTCAACAAAAGTATTTACCTTTGTTGACCTATTCGAGAAGAGATGAAAAAATGAAAGTCATTGTTGATAATAAAATACCTTACATCCGTGAGGCTTTGTCGCATTTGGCGGATGAGGTGGTGTATTTGCCGGGAAAGGAGTTTACCTCGGAAGTAGTTAAGGATGCAGATGCACTGATTATCCGTACCCGTACGTTATGTAACCGTGAGTTGCTTGAGGGAAGTAAAGTGAAGTTTATAGGAACAGCTACAATAGGGTTTGACCATATTGATGTGGAATATTGCAGGGAAGCCGGAATCCGGTGGAGCAATTGCCCGGGATGCAACGCAGGAGCAGTAGAGCAGTATGTACATGCCGTGCTGTTATTGCTGCAGCAGGAAAAGGGAATCGACTTACGTAAAGCCTGTTTGGGTATTGTGGGGGTAGGACACGTGGGCAGTCATATCTTGAGTATGGCTGGACGACTGGGGATGCGTGTGCTTCTGAATGACCCTCCGCGTGCCGATCAGGGCGAAAGCGGTTTTGTCTCTTTGCAAACCTTAGCCGAGGAATGTGACATCCTTACCTTCCATACCCCACTGATCCGAGAGGGAAAATATGAAACCTTTCATTTGGCGGATGCCTCGTTTTTTAAAAGCCTGAAGAAGAAGCCTTATCTGATTAATACCTCACGAGGGGAGGTGGTTGAGACAGAAGCATTGCTTCAAGCCTTAGATGGCCGAATGATTCAGGGAGCCGTAATCGACGTATGGGAACATGAGCCTCATATCAATTTAGAGTTACTGGATAAGGTCTTTTTGGGTACTCCTCATATTGCCGGTTATTCAGCCGACGGAAAAGCTAATGCTACGCGCATGGTATTGGAGGCTTTCTGTCGTTTCTTTGGAAAAGAAATTGATTTTACGATAACATTACCCGATGATTCTCATCAGGTTTATGACAAGGATGAAGATATACGTATCTTGCAACAGTATAATCCGCATCGGGATTGTGATGCGTTGCGTGCGAATCCGGAATTGTTTGAACAGTTACGTGGAGATTATCCGTTGCGGAGGGAGTAAGTTTGAGTTTTAAGTTCCTAAACGCTTGAGTTTTTATAGCAAAACAAAACTGGTTTGCGAAAGATATTTCGGTGATTTGTCATCCTGAACGAAGTGAAGGATCTCGTAAACATCCACATGAACGTATTCGGGATGCTTCGCTTCGTTCTTCATGACAATTTATTTTTGATTGAGCATATACTTATAAACTCACAAGTTTACAAACTCATCAACTTGCAGATTACTTGTTTAGTTTCCAGGTAAATCCGTCTTTGGTGTCTTTAACCTCGAATCCTAGCGCGGCAAGACTGTCGCGTATCTTGTCACTGGTTGCCCAGTCTTTATTTGCTTTTGCCTGCATACGTTGTTCCAGCAGCATGTCAACTACCTTACCGTAAGCTTCTTCGCGTGCTGCGTTGTTTTCTGTTTCAGCTTTCAGCCCAAGAACATCGAATACAAAGAGATGGAATACTTGCTTCAGTTCTTCTAAGTCTTCGGTACTGATTGTGGCTTTTTTGTCGATGACTGTATTAATCATACGTGTAGCATCGAACAGGTGTGAAATCACAATCGGAGTATTCAAGTCATCGTTCATTGCTTCGTAGCATTTTTCACGCAAGCCTTTCGGGTCAATACCTTCGGTAGCTTTTGCCGGAGTGATGCGGTCTAAGTTTTTCACTCCTTCCATTAAGCGTTCCAACCCTTTTTCTGCAGCCTGCAATGCTTCGTTGCTGAAATCAACTGTGCTGCGGTAATGTGCCTGAAGGATGAAGAAACGGATGGTCATGGCTGAATAAGGCTGAGCGAGCAACTTGTTTGAACCGGCAAAGAACTCATCGAGTGTGATGAAGTTTCCCAATGACTTACCCATCTTTTGTCCGTTGATGGTTATCATATTGTTGTGCATCCAATAATGTACCATATCATGTCCTTGCGATGCAACGCTTTGTGCAATTTCGCATTCATGGTGGGGGAAAATCAAGTCCATTCCTCCTCCGTGAATATCGAAGTTTTCACCTAAATATTTGCGTCCCATGGCTGTACATTCGCAGTGCCATCCGGGGAATCCGTTGCTCCATGGTGAAGGCCAGCGCATGATGTGCTCCGGTTGTGCACATTTCCAAAGAGCAAAGTCTGCCGGATTATGTTTTTCCTGCTGTCCGTCCAGTTCACGGGTCGTATTGATTACGTCGTCAAGATTGCGTCCTGACAGCTTCCCGTAGTGGTGATCTTTATTGTATTTCGCCACGTCAAAATAAACAGAACCTTGGCTTTCGTAGGCATAGCCGTTTTTCAGAATTTCTTCTACCAGCTGGATTTGCTCAATGATATGTCCTGATGCATGAGGTTCAATGCTTGGAGGAAGTACATTGAGGGCTTCCATTGCCTTGTGATAGCGGTTCAGGTAATATTGAACCACCTCCATCGGTTCCAACTGTTCCAGACGGGCTTTTTTGGCGATCTTATCTTCTCCTTCGTCGGCATCATGTTCCAGATGACCTACATCGGTAATGTTACGTACATAGCGTACCTTGTAGCCCAGATGGGTAAGGTAGCGGAAAAGGATGTCGAAGGTAATTGCCGGACGTGCATGACCTAAATGCGCGTCTCCATATACTGTAGGTCCGCATACATACATGCCTACGTGAGGGGCATGAATCGGAACGAAGGTTTCTTTCCGGCGGGTTAACGTATTGTAAATGGTTAGTTTATTCTCCATAATGAATTGAGTTAATGCCACAAAGTTACAATTTTTTTTCGAAGGAATGAGATAAAGCCTCATTGGTTTTTTACTTGTTTCGGACAGAGAGATGTTTTTCAGATGGAAAAGGGAGGCGGGATGTTTTGGCTTTTACCGAAAAGGCAGCATGGTAATTGATGGGCAGTGGCTTGCCAGCGTCTGGCTGGAGATTTTATTTCATTAAGATAACACCGCCATTGGGTTGAATGGTTACCGGTACGGATGTAGCCGTCTTGACGGATAACTCCTTCCGTTGAGGCTCTCCTTGCTTGCCATCTGTATAGGTAACAACAACATCTCCATTATTCAGCATCGGGAGATTAAGAGAAAGCTTTAGTGGCTCTTTTTGTGCGTTGATTCCGGCAATGTACCAACGGTTTCCGTGACGGCGTGCAAGGACAGCGTATTTCCCCGGATAGCCGTCGATGAATACGGTTTCATCCCATGTAGTAGGAATCTGTTTCATAAAGTCGAGTGCTACCTCAGGAGCATCAGTCAGGTTATTGGGGGCCAGCGCAAAGTTCTGAATCGGGTTTTGGAAGAGCACTGCAGTAGCCAGCTGGAATATATCCGAAGTGCGGCGTGTAGTTCCCCCGTCATTGGTCCGGTTATACCGTTTGTTCAGGAAGGTACCTCCAAACTCCATAGAGCCTACCGCATTGCGGATAAACGGATGCAGACAAGCATTAAAGGCTTCATTGTCATTGAAATGCTGGTTGAAAATCAGGTTTTCGGAAGCCAGCACCGCCTCACTTCCTACATAGTTGGGGTACATCCGTTCCCATCCGCGCGGAAGGGTACAACCATGGAAGATGACCATTAAGCCATGATCATCAGCATCACTTAAAATGGCTTCATACAAGCGCATGGTTTCTTGCTTATCGCCTCCGAAGAAGTCCACTTTGATGCCTTTTGCACCTATTTTCTGTAACCATTTCATTTCACGTTTGCGTGTAATCGGGTTGTCCATGATGTTAGTCGGACTTTGTTCAATATCGTTCCAATAGCCGCTTGAGCTATACCATACTATAGGTGAAACATTTTTGCTCTGAGCGTATCTGGCCAATTCTTCCATTCGCTTGTGACCGATATTTTTGTCCCACCAGTTATCTATCAGGAAGAACTCATACCCCATTGCTGCAGCCAGATTGATATAACGTATCTGGTCATCGAAGTTGATACTTCCGTCTTGCCATAAAATCCAGCTCCATGTGCCTCTTCCGAATTGATAAGTATGCTCACTTTCGTAGCGAGGTTCTACCACATCCCATGAAACCGTTGTTTCAACGATGGGCTTCAGATTATTACCCACGGTGATGGTACGCCAGGGAGTTACGCCCGGTAAGGCAATACCCGGAGCTGATGTGCCGTTGCCGTTGTTTTCTTCGGGCATCGGATAAGCTATGGTGTAAAGTCCTTCCGGAGTGGCATCACTTAAGCGGGAAGCACAGAATTTGCTGTCTACTCCTGTTTCACTGACCAGTGCCCATCCGTCGTTCCCGATACGGAACAATCCGGGGAATGTATAGCCGTGTCCGTATTGCGAACGTGTGTTCATGGGCGCATCGGGAGTATATTCTTCTTCATAGCTTGGCTTGGTACGTTTCCAGCCAATCATGGCATCGCTTTGCGGAGTAAGGAAAGTCGTTGTATATTCAGGAAAGTCGAATCCGGTTTTTTCTTCATTGATAACCATACTTCCGGTTTCGCTTGACTTGGGAATTTCATAGCGGAAAGCTACATCATTGTTGCTTACGCGGAAAACGATATTGACCGGTTGCTTGTTTGTATTCTGCAAGCGAACAGTCAGTTCATTGGCTGCATAGTTAACAACGGAGCGTTTGATCCGGTCTTGTGTATATGTTTTGTTTATCTGGCTGGTTTCTTGTCCGATGAGTGACATACCTTGGCTGAAATTTCCTGTATTGGCAATAAATCCGAGAGGTGATTTTTCGAGAATGGTTTTTCCGTCATAAGAAACCGAATACATGGGTATTCCTCCGTTGACTGCCAAATCTACTTTCAGGCGCGTATCAGGACCGGTTACTGTAATAGACTGTGCCAATGCCTGTGAGGCAAGTAAAGCGAAGGCATAAAATAGTCTTTGTTTTTTCATGAGTATAGTCTGTAATAAAATGATTAGATGAAAGCAAAATTAATGAATGTATGTTACGATAGGCCATCCGTCGGGGCTCCAGTTCATTTCCCGGATGAACAGCTTGGGAGCTCCGTTTTCGGCTAAAGCGTAGGCATGGCAGATGAAATAATCTTTTCCGTCTAAATGATAAGCCGAGTTATGTCCGATGCCGGCAAAATCTTTATTCCCCTCTATTACCAGCGAGCCGCCTCCTTTATCCATGGGCATTCCTTCTTTATCCAAGTAAGGTCCGGTAACCGTTTTCGAGCGTCCCACTACCACTTTATAATCACTCTTTTCGCCCCGGCAGCAATAGTCGAAGGAAACAAAGAGATAATAGTAGTCGCCATGTTTCATGATAAAAGGAGCCTCTACCGCTCCGTCACCGGGATTTTTATCATCGAGTTCGAACGTACGGTCACGGCGTGATAAAGAATACCATTCTTCCGGTTGGGCCACTGCGTTCATGTCGGGAGTGAGTTTCACCATTTTTATGCCGTCCCAAAAAGAACCGAAGCTCATCCACGGGGCTCCTTTCTCATCGATGATGATGTTGGGGTCGATTGCATTCCACATGTCTCGGTTCGGTACCGACTGGATGACCTTTCCGTGGTCAGTCCATTTAAACTTCGGGTCAGTCGGATCGAGCGTTGGATTTGTAGCATGTCCGATGGCAGAGGTGTTTTTAGCGAAAGCCGAACAAGAATAAAACAGATGATATAATCCATTATGGAAAATAATATCCGGAGCCCACGTGTGGCCCTGATACCCTTTGATAGTTTCGACTGCCCATCCGGGAGCTTCGGCAAATACCGGTTTCTCAAATTTCCATGTCTTTAAATCTTTTGATGACATGACAGAGATCCCCTGGCCGGTGGCAAACAAATAATAGGTATCACCTTGCTTGGCTAATACAGGGTCGTGTGACATGACTTTTGAAGTAGGAACTTCTGTTGGCTTTACGGGGGAAGATGCACTGGCCATACTTGCTATGGCAAGCAAACAGGCTGATAAAGTTAAGAGTTTCATATTAGTGTGTATTAAATTGTTTTCCGGGTTTCTTTTTTACAAACATAGTTCTTATTAGTGAGAATCGGGTAGACAAAATAAAGAAATAGGTGGATAAATGTGCATTTGAGTGTATCTCTTTCATAGTTGCTGTGAAGAGACGAAGGCGGAAGGGAGGAATAAAAAATGCCTTGACGTTTTGATTAAAACGTCAAGGCGTTCAGATGTATTCTCCTTGTCGTTTGTAAGAAAACGCGGAGGCGTTTTTTTTACTGGTTTGCGGAAAGAAATATACCGGTAAAGAGATTAATCTAAAGTAATGCTGCGCACCTTTAAGTTTTCTTCTTTTAAAAAGATGGAAGCCGATTCACGGAATTTTTCAACCGATTCGGTTGTCAGAAATTCGCACCGTGCGTTTTTTGAGCAGCGGATGTCCATTTCCGGATGTCGGTGCAAATAATTTTTCAGACTTTCACTTACCAGCTCGCCCTGTGATACCAGCCGGATATGGGAGGGGGTGAACCGGCGTATTTTGTGGATGAGCAATGGGTAGTGCGTGCATCCTAAGATAAACGTATCAATAGCCGGGTCTTTTTCAAGTAGACTCTCTATGTATTTGCGTACAAAAAAGTCGGCTCCTTCAGAGTTGAATTCATTGTTTTCAACCAAGGGTACCCAAAGCGGACAAGGAACTCCAGAAACTTGTATGTCGGGGAAGAGTTTGCGAATTTCAAGGGGATAAGAGAGTGAGCGTACCGTTCCGGCTGTAGCAAGCAGTCCGACATGACGGGTGTGGGTTATATCACCAATACACTCTACTGTAGGCCTGATTACTCCTAAGACACGGCGCGTTGGGTCAAGGAAAGGAAGGTCGTTTTGCTGGATGCTGCGCAGAGCTTTTGCAGAAGCTGTGTTACAAGCCAGAATCACCAGCGGGCAGCCTAATTCAAAAAGTCTCCGTACGGCCTGAAGCGTAAATTCATAAACCACTTCAAATGAGCGCGAACCATAAGGAGCGCGCGCATTGTCTCCCAGATAGAGATAGTCATAAGAGGGAAGCAGTTCGCGGATTTTGCTGAGAATGGTAAGCCCGCCATATCCAGAGTCGAATACTCCAATGGGGCCGGTAACCGGGATAGAAGAAATAGGCATGTTGTGTTTTAGTTTTTGAGTTCTTAAGCTTTTGAGTTTTCTCTCATTTTATGATATGTTCATAGCATGCTTACATACTCAGAAACTGAAGAAACAAGTCTTTATTATAAAATTTGAGTTTTTAAGCTTAGGCTTCCTTGTTTTTTATCGGTAAACGGATACCGGTGAACAGGAAAGTGTAAACTTAAAAACTCAAATGTATTTTAAACTTTCAAAACTTATTGTGCTGGAGCAGCTGGAGTATACGGAGCGGCTGTCAAGCTGATTCCTAAGTTCGTTTTGATGTCGTTTGTAATGTCTTTAGATGATGATTCGTTGATATACGGAATGTCTGTACGGTTCAAGTCGAAAGCATAAGTATAACCACCTGCCTGACCTACAGCCTTGATGGCTTTGTCTAATTTGTCATAGATAGGATCCATCATCTTTTTGTAAGCAGCTTCTAACTGTTGCTGTGCATCCTGCTGGAACTGCATTCCTTTTTCCTGAAGTTCCTGAAGTTCTTTCTGGCGACGTTCTTGGATGTTTTGTGGCAAGGTGCTCTGTTCTTTCTGATATTCAGCGAATTTTTTGCTGAACTCGTCAGAAGCGCGTTTGATTTCGGCTTCGTACTGTTTCTGCATAGCCTGGATATCAGTCTGTGCCTTGGCAAATTCAGGCATTACCTGAATGATATCCATTGAGCGGAAGTGTGCAAACTTTTGTGCAAATACGCTCATCGGAGCGATGAGCAAAAGTAATAAAGCAATTTTCTTCAACATAGTCTTTTATTTTATTGTTTTTATTAGATGCAAATGTATGAAATTAATTTGAATATCCTAATTTTGAAAGTACTTCATTGCTGATATCAATGCGTGGGGAAGCAAAAATCATGCTTTGAGCAGAGGCTCGGTCAATTACAGCATCGTATCCTTTAAGGGTTGCAATGTCTTTCACCGCATTGTAAACCGCATTCTGTATCGGCTCTATCAGTTCTTGCTGTTTTTTTGCCAGTTCTCCTTCCGGTCCGAAAAAAGTTTTCCGTAATTCAGCCACTTCTTTTTCCTTGGCTATAATTGCTTCTTCTTTTTGGGTGCGCTGGTTGGCCGAGAGAGAGGATGCCTGTTTTTGATAAGCTTCATAGAGTGATTTAGCTTCGTTGGCTTTTGCTTCAATCTGGCTTTGCCGGTTTTTAGAAAGAGACTCCATTTGTTGGGTTGCTTGTTGGTATGCCGGAATGCGTTGCATGATGTATTCCATGTCAACCAAAGCAAACTTCTGTGCATTTGCCGTAACCATGCAGGTTATAAGCAGCAGAGCGGAAAGGATAAACTTTTTCATAAGTATTTGGTTTTTGAGTTTTTGAGTTTATAAATTTTTGAGTTCTTAAGTTTGTCACAGTGTTGCTTCATCTATGATAGCTTATGAACTCAAAAATAAATAAACTCACAAACTTATAAATTAGAATTCTTGTCCGATAATAAAGTGGAACTGACTTCCGCTGTACTGGGTAGAACCATTAATCTTGTCGAATCCATAAGCCCAGTCAATACCCATCATACCAATCATCGGGAGGAAGATGCGGACACCCACACCTGCCGAACGTTTCAGCTGGAAGGGGTTGAAGTCGGTTACTTCATTCCATGCATTACCAGCTTCCACGAAGCCCAGAGCATAGATACTGGTTGAGTTTTCCAGCATCAATGGGTAACGGAGTTCTGCACCTAAGCGGATGTAAGCATATCCTTCTTGTCCGTATGGAGTCAGGGCTCCGTTTTCATAACCACGCAGTGCGATGGTTTCTGAAGCATAGTTGTAGCTGTATCCGGTCATACCGTCACCACCCATATAGAATGTTTCAAAGGGCGAGCGTTTATGTTTGTTGAAGTGTCCCAGAATACCAAACTCGGTACGTGTCATGATAACCGGACATTTCTTGATGTCCATCAAGGCTGTATAAGTTTTGGCTTTGAACTTCCACTTGTGGTATTCAATCCAGCGGTACATGCTGGCAGCATCTTCATAATTGTCTTTTCCGTAAGTGGCAAAGTCTTTCTTGCTGAACAGTGAGTACGGAGGTGTAATCTGCACTGATGCCGAGAATTCTGAACCATAACGCGGGAAAATCGGGTTATCGGTTGAGTTACGTGCCAGTGTCAAGTTCAAGCTCAAGTTGTTACAGTTGCCGGTACTCATGTACTGTCCGTTATTCAACTTGATGTATAAGTAGCTCCAGTCTTTCAGCATGAATCGCTGGTAAGACAATTCAGCACTCAAGGTAAAGTAGTCATCGGGCCAGCGCAAGCGTTTACCCCATCCTACAGATACACCGAACATCTTGATAGACTTGTCAGGGTCATAATACGATTCGTAGTTGTTGTAATAGTTATTATAACCATGCATTCCCAATCCGGTAATCATATTGTAGTAGTTGTTCATTACGGCTGAGTTATAATATTGGCTGCTGACGTCGGTCTGTACCGAGTAGAATGCCGAAACAGAGAACGAGTTCGGTCGTTTTCCTCCAAACCATGGGTCCATGAAAGATACGCTGTATGACTGGTAATAGCGTCCGTTGGTCTGTCCGCTGATGGTCAATGTCTGTCCGTCACCTTGCGGTAAGATACCCCGGTAGTTGTCATTCTTGCGGAACAGGTTTGCGAATGAGAAGTTGGTGAACTTCAAACTCAATTTACCGATGACACCGGTTTGTCCCCAACCGGCAGAGAACTCTACCTGGTCGTTCGCTTTTGATTCCAGTCCCCAGTTAATGTCTACGGTTCCGTCTTGTACATTCGGCTGTACATCCGGTTGGATATTTTCCGGGTTAAAGTGTCCCATCTGAGCGATTTCTCGGTAAGAACGTTCCAGTGCCTCCTTGCTGAAGAGATCTCCCGGACGGGTACGGAGTTCGCGTCGTACGATGTTTTCATACAAGCGGTCGTTACCGTTGATGCGTACATGACTGATGCTTGCCTGCGGACCTTCAATGATACGCATTTCCAAGTCAATAGAGTCACCGTCAATATTTACCTCCACCGGGTTCAGCTGATAGAATACATATCCCCGGTTATAGTAATTGTTACCGATGGCATCCTCATCGGTAGAGATACGTTCATTCATTAACTTCTGATTATACACATCGCCTTTCTTCATGCGTAGCTGTTCAGAAAGCAAGTCGGAAGGATAGACTGTATTGCCCACCCACGTAATGTCGCGGATATAATATTTCTGACCTTCGTAAATTTTCATGTAGACATCTACTGTTTTTTCATCGTAGGGTGAAACACTGTCTACTTCGATTTGTGCATCACGGTATCCTAACTCATTGTATTTTTCAATGATTTTCTGCTTATCCTCCTCATAGCGTTCGTCAATGAACTTCTTGGCACGGAAAAGGTTAACCAGTTTTCCTTTTTCGTTTGTCTTTTTCATGACGCGCTTTAATTTTTTGTCGCTTAAAACTTCATTGCCTTCGATGGTTATCTGATGAACTTTGACTTTAGCCTTCTTGTCAATGTTTACATCAACGAATACCTGGTCTTTATTGGCAGGGTCTTCCCGTTCAAGGATATTGATTTCTGCATTCTTGAACCCTTTTTCATCAAAATGTTTCTTGATAAGGATTTTTGCGCGGTCTATCATGTTGGGAGTAACCTGCATACCTTTCTGGAAACTTAATTTTTCCTCCAAGTCTTTTCGCTCACTTTTCTTTACTCCATGGTAAATTACATCTGAAATACGCGGGCGGCGTTTCAATTCGATGGACAGGTAGATTTTGTTCCCTACAATCTTGTCGGCAATGATTTTCACGTCAGAAAAAAGCCCATGCCGCCAATAGCGTTTTAAAGCACCGGTGATATCATCTCCGGGAATAGTTATAACTTGTCCGGCAGCAAGTCCGGAGATTCCAATCAAAACATAGTCTTCATAGCCCGGTATCTCATTGATTTTGATATCGGCTATTTCATATTTCTTGGGAGTTCCGTTATAAAGGATAGTAGGTTTGTAAATGGTGTCATTTAGGGCTCCCTGTGCTTGTGCCCGGGTTGACAATCCGGTCAAGAAGCAGGTTATGGTCAATAGGATAAGTGAAAGACGGTATTGCATTTTTATATCTTAACTTATATTTGTTCACTGGTTTTGCCGAATCGGCGTTCTCTTTTTTGGTAATCACAGATGGCTTTGTGAAATTCTTCTTCCTTAAAGTCGGGCCAGAAGGTGTCACAGAAATAAAGTTCAGAATAAGCACATTGCCAAAGCAGGTAGTTGCTTAAGCGAACCTCCCCTCCCGTGCGGATAAGTAAGTCTGGGTCAGGCATAAAGTTGGTGCTCAAGTGACTGCCTATGGTCTTGTCTGTAATGTCTTCTGCATGCAGTTTCCCGGAAACTACTTCATGAGCTATTTGTTTTACAGCTTCTGTTATTTCCCATTTAGATGAGTAACTCAGAGCTAAGGTAAGACACATGCCGGTGTTTCGGGAGGTGCGCTGAATACATAGGTTCAAGCGATCTAATACCTTTTCGGGTAATTTACTGGTGTCACCGATAATGCGGAAACTGATGTTGTTTTTCATAAAAGTTTCCTCTTCGATTGAATCCATGAGTAGGTTCATCAGTGCAGCAACTTCATCTACAGGGCGATTCCAATTCTCGGTAGAGAATGTATAGAGTGTAAGATATTTCACTCCTATCCGTGCAGCTTCTTCTGCAATGACATGTACCGTTTCGGCACCCGCTTGATGCCCAAAGGTACGAATATGACCGCGTTGTTTAGCCCATCTGCCATTGCCATCCATGATGATGGCAATGTGGGCGGGAATGCGGTTCTTGTCTATTGAGTCTATATTATGTTGCATGGTTTGTTATGTTTCAATAGAGTTATCTGTTACCATTTGGGGAGAAATCCTAAATGGTTGATGCGTCCGCGAGTTATTTTCCCATCTTTCCATACAATCCAGATAAAATGGTTTCCTTCGGAATTATCTGTGCAGCATGAGAAACTGCCGTGCTGATTGGCATCATATCGTTCAGCAAAGTATGTGGGAAGATATTCTTTTTCTGAAGCTTTCTGCCAAGTGCGGCCATGATCAGACGAAACGTAGAACGTTTCAAAAGGTTTGACTTTTTGGTTACGTTTCTGACTTTCTCCGCCGAAAGCATACAGCTTCTTTCCGTAAGGAATCATAACGATATCTTTCAAGTTCGGGCAACCTGAACTTTGGTTTGCGTCGTATTGGCTCCATTGTTTGTCGGTTGATAAGCGGTGGAACACCAAGGCGCATGTGTCGGCTTCACTTCCTCGGTCATTATATGCCAATACGATGGTTTGTGTCAAGGAAGAGTTATAAGGCAATGTGTTAGTCGCAACAAAGAGAGGCTGCGAATTTGGAATGCTTAACTCTGAAGTCGGATCTGTATGATACTCTGTTCCTTTGACATATCCGTAGGCTCCGTTCTTCTTGATAAAAAGAACTTCAGCTAATTCTCCGGTTGTCTGTTTGATGTTGCCAGCACCAATTAATAGCTCTACCTCTTTCGCGTAAGGACCTTTAGATTGGTTGGGCGCATCTGAATTAAACCAAATGAGGCCAGATTGATTATTGGTTGTTGTTGCTTTTAAGAAAATCCGGTCGTTGCTACTCCATAAAGTTGCCGATTGTGCATCCCATTTAGCATAGGAACTGATATTGGTGGTTTCCCATCCGGAGGGCTGACCATTTACGATTTTGTTATAGAAGTAAGCCGGTTTTCCTTGGGCGTCTTCACCGAAAACAAATAATGTATTATGGGCAAAGATTGCTTTTTGCTTAATTACGTCCTTCCCAAATTGCATGTCATCGAAGCTTTTCCATGAAATGGAATCTGGATCTTGGGTGTGACGGTTAATTTTAACTGTATAGGGTAGTCCTTTCTTGAGATCGTAAGTATATACTCTGAATTTTAAGCTATGGTCGGTTGTGACGGTGAAATTGATAGAATCGGTACTCGTCCAAGTGGTATCTTGTCCGTTCTTTTCATAAGCAATGATTTCGGTATCTGCAGTAATACTTGTCAATACTTTATCTAAGTGAACTCCCATGGGAAGAGAGTCTTTGTTTTCAATGGTGCGCGTTTGCTGGTTGATGGTAAATGGGTATTTTGCACAGTTAATCGTATCAACGTATGCACTATCTTTCCCATTTTTGTCTTTTCCAATTCGGTCAATGTGTAATGTACCAAGTTTGAAGCTGGTTATGCTGGTTTCAGAACCATAATCAATCACAACCTCATCGTTGTCCAGACAAGATGTTACTATAGGAGTCACAGCGAAAAGTGCCGCTATTAGCGGTAAATACTTTATTTTCATTTGCAAATGAGTTCTTTTGTTACAAGTTGCAAAAGTAGAAAGTTTTTTGTCGAATCTGTACTTTTAAGGGAAGTTTTATATAAAATTATGGATAAACCTTGTTTTTTTATTTGCCAGTCAAGACTTTCTATTGCTTTTCGGACATAATAATTGTGACGTAAGAGTTTGGTTATGTGGTTACCGCTTGACCTCAGACAAGGCTTTTCGGGCAAAGTAGGAGCCCAAGCGGTATAACTTAACTATAGTTTGTCAGAACTGTCAGATTCTTTTTTGTGTATGACGTGTGTAATCGTTGCGCCGTCAAAAAGAGACTGGGATTTTACATGTCCGGAAGGGATACGAGGTGCTTCTACTCCATGGTATAACGGTGTCTGCGCTTGTTCTATATAAGCTTCATCCCATAAATCACTGTTGATAAACGACTGAAGAAGTTGGGCACCGCCTTCTACTAACAGCGACTGGATTTTGCGTTGGTGGAGTTCTGTCAGAATCAGAGGCAAGATGTTTTGATTGAAATCCAGCGTAATATAAGTTCGGTTTTCAGAAGACGGATGTTCCTTTTCCGTGAATATAAGCGTAGGAGTTTGCCCGTCAAACAGGTGTAAGCTTAAAGGAAGAGTTAGATTACGGTCAATAACCAGCCGGAGTGGGTTGTCTCCATACCAATGACGTACGGTCAGTGACGGATTATCAAGCAGGGCAGTTTTTCTTCCCACTAGGATAGCCTTATGTTCGGCACGCAGTTTGTGTACGTGCAACGAGGTCAGTGGGGTGGAAAGTATAACCGGAGAGCCCGTAGAACGGATTATATCTAGGTATCCATCGGCCGACTGTGCCCATTTTAAGGTGATATAGGGGCGTTGCTGTAAGTTGAATGTAACGAAGCGGCGAATAAGGGCTTTGCATTCGTCTTCTAAGACTCCGACAGTTACTTCAATTCCGGCTTCGCGTAGCTTCTTTATACCTCTTCCTGAAACTTGAGGGAACGGATCGATGCAGCCTATAACAACTCGGTGAATGCCTTTGCTGATGATAAGATCGGCGCATGGAGGGGTTTTCCCGTAGTGAGAACAAGGTTCGAGGCTTACATAGATCGTTGATTCGGGAAGCAGACTTTCATCTTTGACGGAGCGGATGGCATTCACTTCGGCATGCCCCTCTCCGCACCGCACATGATAACCTTCCCCAATAATGCGGTCTTGATATACAATTACGGCTCCCACCATAGGATTGGGAGCTGCATTTATTAAGCCGTTGGCTGCCAGTTGTAGGCAACGCTGCATATATTTTTCATCATTTGTCATACGCGTTGTTGGTTTTTATCGTTACATTTGTAAACTTATGAATCCTCTTTATTATCATATTAAACAGCGGCTCTTGTCTTCGGCTTATGAAGAAGGTGAAGCTGCATCGCTTGCCAAATGGATTTTGGCAGAAGTATTTGACTTTTCAATGTTAGAGCTTTATACAGGCAAAGATACAAATTTTCCACAGGAATGCAGGGAACGGTTAGACAATATTCTGACTCGCTTGGAGCGATTTGAACCGATACAATATGTAATAGGTGAAGTTCAATTCTGCGGATTGGATTTTAAAGTAACCCCGGCAGTTCTGATTCCTCGTCCGGAGACAGCCGAGTTGGTTGAGTGGATTGCGGGTGATTGTTCTTGCCGTCCGGGTGTGCGTGTGCTTGATATAGGTACAGGTAGTGGTTGCATTGCAGTTTCGCTGGCTTCTCGGCTGGAAGAAGCTAAGGTTACAGCATGGGATATATCTCCGCAGGCTTTATCGGTGGCACGCCAAAATGCTCAAGTCAACCGGGTAGCAGTTGATTTCTGTGAGGTAGATGTCTTGCAAGATGACCTGCCAGAGTTGACGGTTGATGTACTGGTGAGTAATCCTCCTTATATTGCTGAGCGGGAACGAGTGGATATGGAACGTAACGTACTTGACTATGAACCTGAGTTGGCTTTGTTTGTTCCCGATGATGACCCGTTACTGTTTTACCGCCGTATAGCTCATGTCGGGAAAAAGGTCCTGGTATCAGGAGGGAATTTATATTTCGAAATAAACCGGGCTTATGGGAAAGAAACAGTTGATTTATTAGAAAGTCTGGGTTATCACTCTGTGGAATTACGGAAAGACTTGTTGGGCAATAACCGGATGATTAAAGCGATAAAACCATGAAAAATTATACGGAAAAAGAATTGAAGTTAAAGGCTGAAACTTATTGCTCGTCAGCCGAACGTTGCCCGGTTGAGGTGGAAGAAAAACTGAAACAATGGGGGGCAGAGGCAGAGGTGGCAGAGCAGATTTTAGCTTCTTTGTTTAAAGAGCGCTATCTTGATACGGCGCGCTATTGTTGCTTTTTTGTTAGAGACAAGTATCGTTTCAATCAATGGGGGCGGATGAAGATAGCCCAAGCTCTCCGGATGAAGCGGCTACCGGTCAAAGATATCGAGGTAGGATTAGGGGAAATCGACGAAGATGAGTATGCTGGGATATTGAAAAAAATGCTGCATCAAAAGATGCGTAGTATAAAAGCAAAGACACCTTATGAACAAAGTGTGAAGTTGATACGCTTTGCCGTGGGCAGAGGATTTACCATGGATGAGGTGTTGCGCTATGTGAAGCAGGTAGAAGCAGATGGATATCTGGATTGATTTAAAAGAATTTTTCTTTCCCCGCTGGTGCTTGGTCTGTGGAAGGAAACTGTTACGTGAAGAGCATGCTGCCTGTATTTCTTGTATGGGAGGGTTGCCCAGAACTGGTTTGATGAATACGCCGGGAAACGAAATGGAGCGGCTGTTTTGGGGGTTAGTACCTTTAGAAAGGGCATCCTCTTTATTTTTATATACAAAAGGAGGGGCAGTGGCGCAATTGTTATATGCCATGAAGTATCATGGACGCCGTTTGCTGTGTTGCCAAATGGGAGAACTGATTGTGTCAGAGATAGGGGTATCGGGCTTTTTTGATGGGATTGACTTCCTGATTCCGGTTCCTTTACACAAGTCTCGCCTAAGGAAGCGAGGGTATAATCAATGCGACTGGCTGGCACGGGGAATATCCTCGAAAACCCATATTCCTATCTGTACAACGGCACTTCGTAGAGAGAGGAACAATCAGACTCAGACTCATTTTTCGAGTTATGAACGGTGGGAAAATACCATATCGCTCTTTCGTTTAACACCGGAGGCCGCTCGGCTTGAAGGAAAGCATGTTTTGTTGATTGATGACGTATTGACTACGGGCGCCACCCTTGTGGCATGTGCCACAGTTTTATCTAAAGTAAAGGGCTTGCGTATCAGTGTGCTGACATTGGCTTGGGCAAAATATAATGCGATATAGAAAAAACACAGCAAATATCATGGTTTTAGTAAATTTAATACCGGTAAATTTCTTAATCCCGTCAGATTTCCATAATTTTGCAGAAACATTTATCAGATATTAAAGTTAAGTTATGAAAGCATTGGAAAGATTATTTGCAGAAAAGTTGCTGAAAGTTAAGGCAGTTAAGATTCAGCCGGCCAACCCTTTTACATGGGCTTCAGGTTGGAAATCTCCTATTTATTGTGATAACCGTAAAACGTTGTCATATCCTGCACTTCGTAACTTTGTGAAGTTGGAAATTTGTCGTGTAATTCTTGAGAAGTTCGGTGAAGTGGATGCGATTGCCGGAGTGGCTACGGGTGCGATTGCCCAAGGCGCTTTGGTGGCAGAAGAACTGAATCTTCCTTTTGTATATGTTCGTTCAAGTCCGAAAGATCACGGATTGGAAAACTTGATTGAAGGTGAACTCCGTCCGGGTATGAAAGTAGTGGTTGTAGAAGACCTGATTTCAACTGGTGGAAGCAGTTTGAAAGCTGTTGAAGCCATCCGTCGTGATGGTTGCGAGGTAATCGGTATGATTGCGTCGTTTACTTATGGATTTGACGTTTCGGCTGAAGCATTTAAAAACGCAAAAGTAGAGTTGGTTACTTTAACTAACTATAATGCGGTTTTGGAAGTTGCCTTGAAAACAGATTATATTAACGAAGAAGATATTCCAGTTTTGCAGGCTTGGAGAGAAGACCCTGCTCATTGGACCGGCAAATAATTACTGATTGAAATTTGTCTTTGCATTTTAGGCACAGGTTACACGAGGCATTGGGCTGAAAAGCTTTTTGCAAGTCGTGAAATCTGTGCCTAAAGCTTATTAATACGAAAAGAATACCAACATGGCAGTACAATTTGAAAGTAGCATAAAGCATGTTCCTTATAGTCAGGAACGGGTATACAATAAACTCTCTGATTTAAATAATCTGGAGTCAGTACGTGAACGTCTGGATTTATTGAAAGATAAGTTAGACGGAAAACTGGAAGATATGAACTTTGATACAGATTCGCTCACCTTAAAGGTGCAGGGGATAAGTCTGACGCTTCGTATTGTGGAACGTGAACCGATGAAATGTATCAAGTTTGAAGGTGATAAGAGCCCCATTCCGTTGAATCTTTGGATTCAGATTTTGCCGGTTACCGACGAGGCGGCAAAGATGAAAGTTACAATCCGGGCTGAAGTAAATATGTTTATGAAAGCGATGGTGTCGAAACCTTTGCAGGAGGGAGTGGAAAAATTGGCAGATATGCTAGCAGTAATACCTTATTAAATAATAAAGAACAGATATGGCTCAGAAACTTTGGGAAAAGAATGTTCAGGTAAATGCCGAGATTGACCGCTTTACCGTTGGACGTGACCGGGAAATGGATCTTTTTCTGGCTAAACATGATGTACTTGGTTCAATGGCTCACATCACGATGCTTGAAAGTATCGGTCTGTTAACCGCAGATGAGTTGAGCGCTTTGTTGGAAGAACTAAAACAGATTTATGCTTCGGCAGAGAAAGGTGAGTTTGTTATCGAAGACGGAATTGAGGATGTACACTCACAGGTAGAACTTATGCTGACCCGCCGTTTAGGGGATGTGGGTAAGAAAATTCATAGTGGGCGTTCGCGTAACGATCAGGTTCTGGTCGATTTGAAATTGTTTACCCGCACTCAGTTGAAAGAGATAGCAGAGGCTGTTGAAGACCTTTTCCGGGTACTGATTTCTCAGAGTAACCGTTATAAAGATGTTTTAATGCCCGGATATACTCATCTGCAAATAGCCATGCCCTCTTCGTTTGGCTTGTGGTTTGGAGCGTATGCCGAGAGCTTGGTCGATGATATGTTGTTCTTGCAGGCGGCTTATAAGACCTGCAACCGTAATCCGCTGGGGTCGGCTGCGGGATATGGTTCTTCTTTTCCATTGAACCGTGAGATGACAACTCGTTTGCTGGGATTTGACTCGATGAACTACAATGTGGTTTATGCTCAGATGGGGCGTGGAAAGATGGAACGGAATGTAGCTTTTGCTTTGGCTTCTATTGCGGGAACACTGTCAAAGCTGGCTTTTGATGCCTGCATGTTTAGCAGCCAGAACTTTGGCTTCGTGAAACTGCCGGATGAATGTACTACAGGCTCCAGCATTATGCCTCATAAAAAGAATCCAGATGTGTTTGAACTGACTCGTGCCAAGTGTAACAAGATTCAGGCACTTCCCCAGCAGATTATGATGATCATGAATAATCTTCCTTCAGGATATTTCCGCGACTTACAGATTATCAAAGAGGTGTTCCTTCCCGCTTTTGGGGAGCTGAAAGACTGTCTTCAGATGGCTACTTATATCATGGATAAAATATGGATTAATGAGCATATCTTAGATGATGACAAATATCTATATATATTCAGTGTAGAAGAAGTTAATCGTCTGGCTAGTGAAGGAATGCCTTTCCGTGATGCGTATAAAAAGGTAGGTTTAGACATTGAGGCTGGCAGATTTACACATAACAAGCAGGTGCATCACACGCATGAGGGAAGTATCGGCAATCTATGTAATGACCAGATTGTGAAATTAATGAATCAGGTAGTTTCTGGCTTTAACTTTGAAACGGTAGAAGCGGCAGAGAAAGCGCTTCTGCACCGATAGAAAGGAAAAATATTAAAAGAAAATGGGCGAAATGTTTGGAGTATATCATAAAACTCCTTACATTTGCACCCGTTAACGCGGAAATAGCTCAGTTGGTAGAGCATAACCTTGCCAAGGTTAGGGTCGCGAGTTCGAGTCTCGTTTTCCGCTCTTCTTTGAATGGATGCTCGAATGGTGGAATCGGTAGACACGAGGGACTTAAAATCCCTTGGCTATTGCAGCTGTGCGGGTTCAAGTCCCGCTTCGAGTACTGGTTTAAAGCTCTGTGAATCAATGATTTACGGAGCTTTTTCTTTATGTACACGACACTGTACTTTTATCTTAATTATATTCAGTTTATGTGTTTCTGAGGCTCTAAGTTAAACCGAAAGTTAAACCAAGAGTTAAACCAAAATTGATTATGAATGCTACAGTTAATGTGTTGTGTTACAAGTCAAAAACTCTAAGTAATGGCGAACATCCTTTGATGATTCGTGTGTGTAAAGACGGCAAAAAGAAATATGTGAGCCTTGGTGTCTCTGTAAAACCTCAATATTGGGACTTTGAGAAGAATAGACCTAAAAGGAATTGTCCTAATAAGGAGCAGATAAATACCTTGATAAAGGAAAAGGAACAAAAATATTCAGAGCAAATTCTTGATTTTTCTTCCAGAAATAAGGATTATACGTTAACTACATTACTTGAAACAGTTGATTTATCTGTAAAAGCGAAAACAGTTGATAGTTTGTTTATTGAATATATTGAACAATTGAAAAAAGAAAATAGGATAGGGTATGCTCTTTCTGTTCGTCAAGTTTATTCTTCTCTGGTGAAATTCAATGGTCATTTAGATATTTATTTTCAAGAAATTGATGTGAATTGGTTGAAAAACTATGAGTTTTGGTTACGTGGTCAGAAACTTGCAGAGAATACGATAGGCATACGTTTAAGAACATTACGTGTTGTTTATAATTTGGCTGTAACAGAAGGATTGGTAAAATCAGATAATTATCCTTTCAGAAAATATAAAGTTTCACGGCTACACACAATAACGGCTAAACGTGCTATTACGAAAGAACAAGTAAAGCAAATAATGTCTTATAATACTGGTTCGTCCTGCTTTTATAAGAAACTGGCTGTTGATATGTTTGCTTTTTCTTATTTGATGGGAGGAATAAATTTCACAGATATGTCTTTGTTGACTAATGATAATATTGATAACGATAGGTTGATATATGTGCGCCAGAAAACAAAAAAGAGAATTATTCTACCATTGTCAGAGCAGGCAAAAGAAATAATAGATAAATATCGTGATTCCACACGAAAATATTTGTTTCCAGTACTTGCCAATAAGAACCGTACGGCGACACAGGTTAAAGACCGTATTTATGATGTGCTTGCTAATATAAATCATCATTTGAATGAGATTGGTAAGTCTTTAGGCATAGAATTGAAAATAACTACTTATGTTGCCAGACATTCTTATGCAACCGTCCTAAAGCGTGCAGGAGTTTCAACAGCTATTATCAGTGAGTCCTTGGGGCATAGTTCTGAAAAGGTAACTCAAATCTATTTGGATTGTTTTGAAAATAAACAAGTAGATGATGCAATGAAGAATCTATTATAAAATAATTATCCCACTTGCAGTTATTGTGAGTGGGATTTTCTTTTTTAATTTTGCATATAAACCATTACACCAAGAATATGCAACCAATAGATAAGTTCACTAATTTAGATGCTGTTTATCCTACTACTGACGCAAGAGAAGAAGATATAATATTAGATTACGTTTGGGATTTCGCGATGTTTATTCATCCAGCAGAAACCAAAATCATAGATGATAGATTTGCACTGGAAGGCAGCTATGCCATACCAACTTTCAAGAAAAGGTACAATGAAGGATTAATAGATATGCCACTCATCTATAAGGAATATAAAAAGAATGATGAATTGCAGACTGCCATTTCAGCTTTGGGAATGGACGCTGATAAATTTTGGTTTGCCCTTTTATTTATAAAGGACTATGTAGATGGGGAATCTTGGCAAGTTTCAGAACGTGGCAAATCTCCAGCAGATGAAGTCAAGCAACTACTTGAAACCATATCCCAATATGAAGAAGACCCTAATGCCAATCCTCTTACAGAGCATATAACTTTTAATCAAGAACTAACTTTATCCTTACAACTCAATGGAAAAATCATCCATAAAATAGCCACAGCCAATGCTATTAAATTCATACAATTATGCTGTCAAGAACACTTAGAAGATTTAAAACCCAAAAACGAATTTGACATAGCACACTTGAATGATAATATAGAAATGGTAAGTTACCCGAGACAAGGACAGACTAACACAAGCACAACCAAAAGAATCTGTCTGTTTGCCCAAAGATTCAAATTATTTTTTGATTCTTTATCGCCAGCTTTCACTAATTACAGGAAAGGAGAAAAAAACGCATATAATGTAACATTTCTGATTTCACAGCTAATCTGCCTTACTGGAATATCAGATAACGAAGATTTTAAGACCGACAAATCCACCTTAAAAGGATATTTAAGCAAAAACAAAAATTTAAATTGGGATGTCTATAACAAATTTTATTAATAATCAACGACTTATCTAAGGGAGAGTAACATCTCCCTTATTTTTTACTCTCTCATATCCCAATGGCATCTCTCTATCTTTGTAGCGTCAAAGGAACAGGACTTGTAAGATAAGCAAGTTAAGAGAGAACCAAAATCCTCAAAATTTTACTCTCCCTTAATCTTTCCAAAAGTTCTCACCTTTGCAGAGTAATCAATAACGATAAGGCGCCAAGTTACAGATTACATGAATTATTAATATTTTAAATTATTACGATATGAACATTTCTATTTTACAGCAATCTATTGAAAAGAACCAGATTTTAGTAAATAACACTATAGATACAGTATTTGTAACCAGATTCTTAAACGGTATGCTAAGAATCCCAACAGAAATCCGTTTACGATTCAAGACATTCAATGAAAAGCCAGCCATTACAGTTACATTAACTTACAGAGATAAGAAAGGTAGATTGATAAAAGAGGAACTTACAACCATTGCAAACGGTGAACTTATCAATGCGGTCATTTCAGCAATGGGCAGTAACTTGAAGCCAATCCATGCATTCCAAACAGAAGGTAACAACGCAATAGAAGAAACCTCGACAAATTTTGAACTGGAAATGTTTGAAAAATTCATGGAATCCTCATATCACTTAAAGATTGAAGATGATTTCATAAGCTCAAACGGTGACAGATTTCTTCATGCTGTTTTCTCTATCGGATTCCATTATGATATACATTTCTACCTTAAAAGGAATGAACACATTGAAGAACTATTGAACAAGGCTCTTACAGCATAATCGAATCCAATTGGGGAGGGAGGGTAAAACCTCTCTCTTTTTATAAACTATAAATAGCATGAACATTATACTACCTCCAGCATACGATAATGAAGCAGCCCATCTGCAAGTAAAACAACTGATGGAACAAAAGAAAAATCTGTCAATCAGAGTTGATGATACTCCTTGTGCTTGGATAAGCAACTCAGATATGTCAAGGTTAAAATACATGCTAAATACAGCATCTTGGAACTGGATTATTAATTATCTGGAAACTGGAAATCCCGATGATTTCAGAGTCTTTCCATTACAGGAAGAATCATTACCCGATTTCCAGACCACAGCCCTTAAAGAATTAGTTGACAAGAAATACAAAATCTACAGGATTCCTTTTCTAAGAGAAACCCAACCATACATAAACCTTATAGCTGTTTTCAAATTCGGGAAAATCTATTTCAGAATCAGACTGACACACCCAATCGTAGAATATCTAAACTCCAACAATATATGAACCAATACATTATCAGTAAAGGACAGAAGCTATCCAATATAATGCCACAAATAGAATCAAACATTAATCTTGCCAAAAAATTTCCTGGCATTGGAGCTACCTATCTGGAAATCCATTCTCCCAGACCCTCTATACTGATAGAGCCTAATGTTCCTGTCATTCAAGGTAAATGTGCAAAATCAGACAAAGACTTTAAAGTGTTCGGAGTTTACGAAGGTGTTTCAGTCGATAAAATAACCGATTACCTGCAAGAGCCATACAAATACCATAAACTTATGACTACTCCAGAAAGCTTTCCCAAAATCAAACAGGCTGCCAACAATACAGGAATAGACCTCTATTCCCATTTCTTTTGCTTGATGGATGAATCCCATCTGTTAGTAAAAGATGTGGATTATAGAGATAACATAGTTCTGCCGATAAATGATTTTTTCCTTTTTAAACAGAAAGCTCTGGTTTCGGCAACACCGATTGCATTTTCAGACCCTCGCTTCAAAGAACAAGGTTTCAGAACTGTCACTATTGATGCTGACTATAACTACAAACAGGATATTACATTAATTCATACCAACAATACACTGCAAAGCATCCGAGATTATCTGGAGCAACATAATGATTCCCCAATATGTTTCTTTATTAATCTGGTTGACTATAGCCATTCATTAATAAAAGAGTTGGGAATCCAGAACGAATCCTCCATATTCTGTGCACCTAAAAGTGTACAGAAGCTAAAGAACGAACTTGAATTCAACAATGCCTATGATGAATGGAAATCTGACAGAATGAGAAAGTTCAATTTCTTCACAAGCAGGTTTTATAATGCTTTTGACTTGGAAGTGGATTATACCCCACATGTTGTAATGCTTACTGATATAAAGGCATCACCATATACCATACTTGATATTAATACGGATTGTGTACAGATTGCAGGTCGTTTCCGTAACGGTTTGTCAACACTTACACATATCTACACAACAGACAATAATCTACCAATAATGACTACGGAAGAAATCAGAATACACCAGTTTGCACAGGAACACGCATACAATACAATCCGAACATTATATAACAGTGCAGCATCCGAAACGGAAAGGAATGCTTTCGGAGAAGCCATGCGTTCACTTCCATTCAACAGGATGCTTTATCCAGATGGAAAGAAAAACTATTTTGCCATTGATAATGATACCAATGACAAGCTGGTAACAGGCAGTTACCATGACAGTGACAGAATCATATCTCTATATTATGCCTGTTACATGTTCCGCCCATCCTGCACAGGATATATCTATCAGTTTAAAGACTTTAGCCAACTATTACTTCAAGGTTCTAAAATGACAGTCAAAGAAAAACGCAAGAAAATGGTAGCCATACTATCCGAACTGAAAGAACCGCTATCTGAATTTGATTTGGACTTTATAAACGAAATGAGAAAAGTTGATTCCTTATTGATAGAAGCATACGAACTTTTAGGCTTGGATTCAATCATGGAAATGGATTATTCCCAAAAACGCATGAACGAAGCTATTATTCTAAAACGGATGCAGGGCAATACAACAGTCAAACTGATAAAGAACAGTTTCAAAACTGGCTACAAATACAAATGTTCACAGATAGTTTCTGAACTGACCCGAATCTTTGAAATGTTGAATATCCATCCTCATAAAAGCATCCGTGGGGAAACCATTAATCATTACTTTGATACAGTTCCATGCAGAATCGGAAAAAAACGGGAACGAGGTTATTTCCTCAGAGCAGAACTATTATAATTACAGGTAGGACAAAAACAAATAAAGTTCTTCTTTTTATACCCCATTACACTTTTGTCCTACCCTTACAGAATTATCTGAAATACCGTTAAACCTATCTTTTATAAGTAGTGAACTTATGATTAGTTCCCCACCTATAAAGTAACTATCTTTATACTACCTCCACTAGATAATTCCACTACCAAGATTCTCTATTTACAAATCATTCAATATTTCTAAAATGCAGGAATTTACTTATGAGCAAATCAGAGAAAAAGCATTAAGACAAGGAGTAAAAGATAACAGAGTTCATATAGGATTATGGGCTAATATTAATAACTATCTAAAGACAAGGAGAAAGAAAAATGGAAAGGTTACTACCTATTATATCTCATTACAGAAACTGGCTTACTGAAAAGATTAGATTTAAAGTACAGAGATTGATTTTGTCTAATTTATTGGGTGTGCTTATTCCCTTTTTACCGTGTGCTTAATCACCCCCTCTCTACATTCCTACTACTACACTCCTATTAGGCCATGCAATCCTCTTACGAGCATTGCAAAGGTAATTTGGATATTGGGGATTTATAAAAAACGATGATATGTGGATTTACAACAAGCATATATATGACAAGCTAAGCGAACTAAGGAAAATCAACAGATTAAGTTCTTCTAAAATGAGATTTCTATTGAAGACCAACCAAATCATTCTTATTAACCATATTGAGCGATTGCCTTATGACGAAACTACCATTCAAAGAATACACCGTAATGAATAATACTCTTATTCAGAAACTTGGTTGTGCAGATGTTTACAGAACCTATGTGTTACTATTAATAGCAGATAAAAGCACACTGACAACTGATACTACCATAGAGGAGCTTGCATCATTTGTTGGTGAATCAAAATCCAACTATAAAGGTAACAAGAAAACCAAATCATTCAATGACAAGTTAAGAGATACAGGAGAAGTTACCATACAAGAAAAGAACAGTGGCAGAAAGGACAGAACTTGGACTGATTATATCTTTTCTCCAGTTACTTATGGAAATTACAGAAGAATCAGCAGGGAGTTTTACGATTCATATAATGATACATTGGATTTGAAACTTAGAGGATTCATTCTTAAACTGTTCAGTGTAGCAGAACCACACAGCCATACCATTACTTTACCCATGAGAAAACTGGAAAAACTAATTCACATGGGGCATGATACTATTAATAAATATATAGACCAGCTAATAGAACTGGACTTATTAGATGAAGTTGGTGATTCAACCATATTAAAAGCCAAAGGTCTTATTTTAGACCAACCTAAAGATAAATATGTAGAAGAAGTTAAAGCTCGCTTTGAGCACATGATAGCTTATAATGAAAGTAGAGGGAATCCTATTTCAAGGGAGTGCATGATTTATAAGAAGTACAAAAAGAAACAATTTGAAGGAATCCAAAACATGCACGCTTTTATGAAAGCGTTGGAAAGTGGATTGACAGGAAGAAAACAGAATGTGAAAGATAAGGAAGATATACAAGATTTAATCTTATAATGTGCTAACATTTAAGGTGAAAAAGGATTTTATAGCCCCAACCCTAAAAATGTTGTACGAGATACCATACCCCAATTTTATACCCCCTCACACCAAGCAAAGGAAAAATGAAAATTGGCAGACACCTACCCACCCCCAGATTCATTATAAATTTTACTATTCACCTCACATCATTGATAGACTTTATAGGATGATACACAAATACATAAATAATATAAATAGCCTAATCGTATCACACCTATAAATGTACCAAGAGTATTTGTAATCGTACCAAGAGGGAATCGAAGCAATTCATTGCTTCATGGGCGATTCATTGCTCTGGAGTTAATTCAATCAATAATCATTTAAACAATTTATCATTATGAGAAATTTAATTATTATGCCAGCTATGGCACAGAATCGTGAGAGAATGAATTTGGGTGAATATGCAGAAGAAGCTACCATTATCATGGACGAGCCAGTAAAGCCAGCTAATCATTTTATCGAAGCCAACACACAGGAAGTGACATTGAATCATTTGAAGAATGATTGCATTACTCCAGTGTTCTCTAAAGACAATGAACTTACAATCAATCATGCTCAGTTTGTGGAAACAATACAGGATGCAGCACAATCTTTCTTTAGTGATGAAAAGGTGGAACAAGCCACAATCAGAACAAGCCACATTATTAAAGGAAGAATCCCTGAAGCTATCCATAAACCAGCCAATCAACTTTTGGAATCTGATAAGACCATCTACTATGAAAGGGCAGCTTTCAGCATTGATATTCCTACTATCTATGAAACAGTAGGAGGAAACAAACTGAATCTTTCCATCGTAGGTGTGAGAGCTTATAACCAGATGAATCTATATTCAAAGAAAGTTCCAGAACTTTTCCGTTTAGCTATCGGATTCAAGAATCAAGTCTGCTGTAACATGTGCATATTTACGGATGGTTACAAGGATGATTTGAGAGTAAGCAATACTACAGAGCTATATCGTGCAGCACTGGAACTTTTCAGTAACTACAATCCTGCCAGACATATTTATCTGATGCAGCAATTAGGTAACACTTCAATGAGTGAACACCAGTTCTGCCAGATAATAGGTAGAATGAGACTTTACCAATGCTTGCCAACAGGCTACCAGAAAGCACTACCCAGAATGTTGCTTACTGATACACAGATAAACAGTGTAGCTAAAGCATACATTAATGATGAAAACTTTGGCAGCTTTGGAAGTGAGCTTAATATGTGGAAGTTCTACAACTTATTGACTGGAGCTAATAAGTCAAGCTATATTGATTCATTCCTAGACCGTTCTCTTAATGCTACAGAAATGGCTTTAGGAATCAATTCAGCTTTACATGGTGATGAGAAATATAAATGGTTCATTGATTAAATGAGCTTTATTGATTGAGAGAGAAAAGGGCAGCTATTAAGTTAGTTGTCCTTTTTTCGTTTATACAAACTTATAATACAGACTATTATGAATAAAGATATTGAAAAAGTAGTTAAGCATATTACAGAAATGCAGAACAAATTAAACCGCAGTGAGAATAATCTTCAATACATAAAAAGACTACAGGCACTTAAATACTGGTTACACAGATTTGATGAACTGTTGGATAACAGGCTGACTGGTGAATATGCAACAGTTTATGAAAGCTATTTCTGTACCTGTTGCGGATTCTCTTTTTATGATAGAATCTGTAATTCTATACTGGATTATAAATATGGAAATAAACCTTTTTAAAATTGACATTATGAATATAGATTATAAAGTAGGAGAAGTGAAGCTATCTTATAAACCCAAATTCAAGAACCAGCAAAAAGTAACCTGTTCAGAGGATGCTTATAGATATATGCTTTCTACATATAAGAAAGGAACTATATGCTACAAGGAATATTTCAAAGTCCTGTTCCTAAATCAAGCCAACCAGATTTTAGGATATACTCTAATTTCAGAGGGAGGACTAACAGAAACGATTGCAGATATAAGACTTATTTTTCAAGCTGCACTACTTACTAATTCTGTAGCTCTGATTCTGGTACATAATCACCCAAGTGGAAATTTAAAGCCAAGTCCAGAAGATATAAGACTTACAAAACAAGTAAGGGAAGCATCTAATTTTATGAGGATAAAAATCTTAGACCATATCATCCTTTCAGATACAGAATACTACAGTTTTGCAGATGAAGGAATGCTGTAGCATAAACAAGGGCACTCAATATTCTAGTTGGGTGTCCTTACTTTATAATATTCACTTTGATAATTAGTGAATGTTCCCTCATAAATCAATGAGTTAGTAAATCCAACTCAAAATTAATATTCACTTTTATTCATTTACTTATAAAACAGAACATTATGTCACTTAAATATTCAAGCACAACAGCAGACTATCTTATTTGGTCAGATGCAATGAACCTTATTAGAAAACTGGCAAAAGATGATAATTATAAAATATCACTTCTTATAGCTTTAGGGTGTTTTACAGGATTGAGAATTTCTGATATTCTGGCTTTAAGATGGAAGCAGATATTAGATACCAACGAATTTACTGTAATTGAGAAAAAGACAGGTAAGGTAAGAACCATAAGACTGAATCCCCAGCTACAGGAACATATAAGAGAATGTTACGAACATATAAACCCAATTGGAATAAATGCACCAATCTTAGTAAGTCAGAAAGGTACAGTTTTTTCAGTCCAGAGAATAAATATTATTCTTAAAGAGGTGAAAAAGAAATACAGGCTAAAGATTAAGAACTTTTCCTGCCATTCACTTAGAAAGACTTTTGGCAGACAAGTTTATAATATGAACAGCGACAATTCAGAGCTTGCTTTAGTAAAGCTCATGGAACTTTTCAATCATAGTTCTGTAGCCATTACTAAAAGATACTTAGGATTAAGACAGGAAGAAATATTGCAGACTTATGAATTATTAAGTTTCTAAACAACAGGTAGGACAAATCAAGAACAAGGTTTGCTTTTTATACCCAAATCAAAGTTTGTCCTACCTAAATTTTAAGCTCCAGATATATCTAAAAACAAGTGTTCAAACTTTAAACTCTTATAATTCATACTGGAGATGACTATTTGTAAATAGCCCAAAATATAGCCGTATATAAATCGTCATATAAATTTTGAGTATATAAGTTTATATTTATTTTAGATTTTATTCAGAATATCAAAATCTTTCATTACATTTGCATCAATTCCAGCGAGTTATAGAGTTAATAATTGGAAGGACATAATTAACGAAAGGTGTTATTGAAATTATCTTCTTAGATTAAACTTCGCAACTTTAATTTTAGCATGAAGATGATAACGATAGCACCCACACTTGATATATACCTACCTTATATTTGTAAGGTTTCTATATACCGCTTGGTGTGGGGCTATTGTTTTATCCATGCTAAAGGTATTGCGAAGACCTAATCTAAGGATAAAACAAATAGTATTCCCACACCTTTTTTATTTACTTGCTTATCGTAGGGAATAGATGAGCACAACATCATATTTATGAAGAAATTTTTATTTATTCTATTGTTAGGTTTATTTAATTTTCTTCCAGTGACGGTTCAAGGACAATTTGTGTCTTATAATCAAATTGAAAATGGAAATTATGAAGCTGTTGTTTATTATAGTAGTACAACAGGACAAAAATCAACTTATGAATTAACAGTAACAGTCACTAATGATGTCGTGACAGCTATTCATTTTGGGAATAACGGCTCCGTACATTCTGGATATAACAATAGCGGATATACATATTCTGGAGGACAATTGTCATTTAGTAAAGATTATCAGGGTAATATAACTGGAGCATCTACAACTGTAAAAGTGACATATTCTAATGGCACTACGCAATATTTTCAAATCGAATTATAGATACAGAGATGAAAGCAATTAGATTATTAGTGACCTTATTATTGGCTATATTAACCTTAGAATTTAGTTCATGTGCTACAAATACTCCGATAAGCCTTTTATGTGACGAACAACATCTAGAAATATATATTAATGAAGAGTACGTAGGGCGAGGACTTATTAACTATGTAGTTCCCAAAGGAAGTAATTATATTAATGTTTCATGTAGAGAGAACGGTATTGAAATATATAATAGAAATTATTATGTAAAAGGAAAGAAAAATCAATTATTCGAATTGAATATCCCTAAAGATTACCATTATTCCTCTGGACAACAAATTAAATAAGGACAATTATGAAAAAAGTTTTATTTTTAGCTATACTATTTCTAGTATCTACAGCAATTTGCCAGGCAGCAAAACATTCTAAACTCGTAAAAATAACAGTGGAACCTAAAGAAGCGGCTATATATATAAATAATACTTTAGCTGGTTATGGATACGCTGAATTTACACGACCTAAGAAAAAAAATGAAGTTGTAATAATACGGTGTGAATGCAATGAATATAAATCAATACTGACTAAATTCTATGGAGAAGATAAACGTAGCAGTATATCATTTGCATTACAACAAGATGGTTTTTATCGTGCCTCTGCAGCATCTGGTATTGTAAATAAATACTTTACAATTGATTTAGACCCTATTTATTATCAAATAAATGAAGATAAAGTAGATGTTTCACATGCATGGAAACTACTTCATCAAATTCTTCTAAATTACTTCGATGAAATAGCTACTACAGATATATACGGAGGATATCTACAAACACCATGGCAATATAAAACATTTAACCTTTCCGAAAAGCAAATTAGAAATAGAGTAACCATTAGAGATATTTCCACACCTAAACGTGTGGCTTTCCAAATTAAGGTTTCATCTGAAATTGCAGGCACTATGGCTGCAAGACATGGAGAATTTACGGAAGTAGACCGTATTCCTAAAGAGCTAGAGCCCTTGATAGAAGAATTACAAACACGAATTGGCAAAGTTAGTAGTTTATAATTTAAATTCTTTTAATACACAATTATGAAAAAATTAGTATTTACTATTGGAATGGCATTTATTTCGCTTTCTCAAATAAATGCCCAAAATTTTAAAGAAACATTTGATGCAAACTCACTTGAATGGACTGAATGTGCTTATGAAAGTAATAGTGGAACAGCTATTATTGATGGAGGAAAAATGACCATTATCTCAAAAGGTGAAAATAAAGGATTAGGAATGACTCTCACAGCTTTAAGTGGTATTGCCACTAAAGTAGGAGAAAATACCTTTTTTGAAACACACTGTTATGCGCCACTTGATGTACAGAAACCTTTCAAAATAAGAACTCATGTTAATATCCAAAAGTTAGCAAATGACCGTACAACTGGATTAGTTTTTAATTATAGGGATGGAGGAAATTTCTACTGTTTTAATTTCAATCATGAAATGGTGCGTTTTGAACGCCGTGTAAATGGATTAGTTATTGGTGCTATCCAGCAAGGTGTTAAATGGAAAGATAAAAAGAAAGTTGACCAAGAATGGGAGCTAATAAGCGATGGTAATGTTCTTACATTCATTGTTGATGGTGTGCAAATTTTGAAAGTGCGTTATATGCCACTTGAATATTCTGGATTTGGTTACTATACATTTGGCAAACAGGAACTACAAGTTGATGACGTAGAATTTATTCAATTATAATTTAATAAAAAACAGCATTTGAGCCTAAAAAACTCTTATGCTGTTTTTCTTTTATAGGCTACTACATTTTAAGGAAATATCCAGATTATAAGTCCCAATAAATAAAATGTCGTACCAATCATGGAAGTTAAAAAAGGAATAACTATCTTTGTTTTGAACTCAGAAACATAAGATTCGTGGAATATATTAACGAATTTCACAAAGAATGGATAGAGCGTACTCGCAAGTCAATAGAAGAATGGAAGAAACATCCCCCTACAAGGGAAGAAGTGCTTGAACAACAGAAACGTTTAGACCATCAGAGAGCTATAAGAGAGAGTAAACAACAGAATAATAAAGGTCAGTAGTTAGTCATTTGTGACTTATTTACGACCATTTAATAATATAACAGTAACTAATAAGCTGGGGAGTTCTTTAATATACTTGAATATCTAACTGTAACACAACTATCTATAACAGATTAGTAAGTGGTTGCAGGGATGCTAGGTCGCTGCTTCTTACGGTATGACTGACACCATGGGTCGTATGCACTCTGACGCTCAGTTCGCTGGTTCTTCATCAGTTCCTGCTCACGTAGAAATGATGGGATTCCTGGGTATCGGTAACAACCCGATGGTAGGATGTACAGTGGCTTGTGCTGTAGACGTTGCTACTGCTTTGAGCAAGTAATTTAAGTTACTTAATATATAAACTCCTGTAATCCTTGTGGTTGCAGGAGTTTTTTATTTATGTTTTCACAATACCCCATTCGCAAGAATATAACAACCAAAGCATTGCTATTAAAAGAGGAATGATAACCTTTGCTTAAACTCATAATCAAACAAACTATGGAATACATCAGCGAATTTCATAAAGAATGGATAGAACGCACTCGCCAATCAATAGCCTCTTGGAGCAAGCAGCCCATATCGTTAGAAGCCAAAAGAAAACAGCAGGAGAAACTGAACCAACAGAGGGCTATAAGAGAGGGCAAACAGAAGAACTCATAAAGTTTGCCAATGACAACAGTTTATGGATTGACTTATCACACCCTATATGCAAGCATTAGGCTTTGAAATGGACTATTACGACGAATACCATAATTCGG